>ERZ791934.17-NODE-17-length-228506-cov-11.013434_pt1 | contig 228506 bp, 190 predicted proteins | sample MGYA00510125_ERZ791934 | MGnify/ENA primary metagenome ERZ791934 (study PRJEB30046, sample SAMN00993240) | human gut metagenome | study: EMG produced TPA metagenomics assembly of the A metagenome-wide association study of gut microbiota in type 2... | reverse complement strand
CCATTTTTCGGATCAACGAAAAACTCCAATGGGCGAAACAGACTAAAGTCCACATGCAAAAGGCGGCAGTTACTTCTGCCGCCTACAACTACTTTTTTCTTATTTTTACTATCCTCTTAGCAAACAGAAGAAGCACATACATTCTCAAGAATCTCTGTCAATGCACTCTTGCTGCTTGTATGACATCGCACAATGTCTGCGTTGCATTTCTCTGCTTCTGCAACTGCACAGCGTACCATCTTGTGAGATACGGTATTCGTAAACAAGATCAGCAGATCTGGAGTGCCAATCTGTTCACTTAGATTTGCAGACATCTGTGTAAATACTTTCGCTTTACACTTATACCCTTTACATATTTTTTTATACTGACAAACCATCCGGTCATGGCCCCCTACAATTACAACGCTCATCTTTCTGTCCTTTCTTTTCTCTTCTGTCTACAAAGCTGCAAGATTTTTCCCGAGCTCTTCACACTTTTCCAATGCCTCCTGATCCGGTGTCTCCTGACAGATCACACCTTCTCCTCCGATGACATTTGCTCCCGCCTGCTGCATACGCGCTTCCCAGTCTCTCATCCATTCTCCATCTCCCCATCCGTAAGAACCGAACAAGCCAACTGTCTTTCCTTTCACAAATGCTTCCAATGTTTCCACAAAAGGCTCCATCTCTGATTCTTCCAGCACTTCCGCTCCCATCGCCGGACAGCCAAGTGCAAACACTGCCTCTTCCTTTAATTCTTCTGGTGAGATGCTTCCCACCTCTACAACCGCACTTTCTTTTCCTTCTGAACGGATTCCCCTTGCGACCGCTTCAGCCATCGCCTCTGTATTTCCTGTCTGTGACCAATATACTACATAAATTTTATCCATGATCTTCCTCCTTATCTTTTCCTTGTCTCTGCTTCTTTTTTCATCGACAATGTATTTTTATGCCACACATCCCCGGACTAGTTCTTCTATCCGAATTCCTCTGGCAACCGCTTGGATCAATACTTCTTTTGCCTCTTCAAATGCCTGAAACAGGCAAATCTTCTCTCCCATATTCGTGTATACTTTCCAATATCCTGCATAAAGATAATTTTTGCCTTTCTGCTCTATAAATCCTGTGACATCATCAAGCGGATATCCAAGAAGCAGCCCCATCTCATGCGGAAACATTCCTCCTGCTGTCATATAAGATTCGTAACGTTTCTGAAAGGTATACAAAATAGCTCCTAATGTCAGCTGCCCATATCCTTCTTTCTGAAAGAAATCCCTCATCTTTGGATGTTCTATCACTTGTTCTAGATCTTTTCTGCGATATAGGAGATACGTGATCTTTTCTGTCGTCCGAAGTAGCCGGAAATAAGAGATTCCTGAGTGCTTCAAAACTATTTTTACTGCTGTTTCATTCTCCGCTGGAATGATAAAAAGATTAGAAACTTTCAGTCCCATGATCAATGGTGCGCATTGCAGAGCAAGCTGTGTTTCGATCTTTTTGAAATCCATCCCCTTCACAAGTTCAAATATTTCCTGACTCATGTTTCCTCCTTCTCTTGTTAGTTATTTCTAATTTATGTTTATATTATCTAATTCGAGTTGATTCGTCAATACTTTTATTGATCTATTTTTCTCAATAATCTTTCCGTTAAAAAAAGAAGTATCCTGCCATTTGCACAGACAGCAAGGATACTTCTTATCTCCCACACGCTTTTTGATATGCTATTCCATTAAATTTTTCATACTATCCAGCCCAATGAATAGTGTTGATGTATTATGAAACAATGCAGAGGCTGTCGGCTGCAGAATTCCTGCCACTCCAAGGGCAATGAGTGCAGCGTTAATTCCAACAATCAGTCGATAATTTCTTCCAATCCGCTGCATCAATCTGTCACTGAGCCTCTTCAACAAAACAAGTTCATACAAGTTATCTGCACTGATTGTAATGTCCGCAATCTCCCTTGCAAGCTCTGCGCCGTCACTGATTGCAATGCCGACATCTGCCGCTGACAGCGCCGGAGAATCATTGATGCCATCTCCAATCATAATAACTTTCTTTCCTTTTGCTCTCTCCTTCTCCACAAATCTCGCTTTCTCTTCCGGAAGCACCTCCGAATCATAATCATCCACGCCCACTCTTTTCGCAATGGAAGCTGCTGTCCGTTCACTGTCCCCAGTCATCATAACAATATTTGCAATTCCCTCCTCTTTTAGCAGGCGGATCACTTCCACTGCTTCGTCCCGCAGAGGATCTTCGATGCGGATCACTGCTGCAAGTTCCTGTTCCATCGCGAGATAGAGATGTGAGTATTCCCCGGAAAGACTCTCAAAAAGTTCTTCTTTTCCTTCTGGAATCCGACACTTCTCATCTTCAAATACAAAATGATAGCTTCCTATCACCGCCCGCTTTCCTTCAATCTCTGTTGAGATTCCATGGGCTACCATATACTCTACTTTGGAATGCATTTCTTCATGTTCCAGATTCCGCTTCTTGGCCGCATACACAACCGCTTTGGCCATGGAATGTGGAAAGTGCTCTTCCATACATGCCGCCACTCTTAACAGTTCATCCGGATCATCTCCATTAAACGATATGACATCCACAACCGTCGGATGAGCTTTTGTGAGCGTTCCTGTCTTATCAAAAACAATCGTGTCTGCTTCTGCAACAGCTTCTAGGTACTTTCCGCCTTTTACAGTCAGATGATATTTGCTCGCCTCACGAATAGCTGATAGTACTGAGATCGGCATTGCCAGTTTCATCGCGCAGGAAAAATCTACCATCAGTACCGAGAGCGCCTTTGTCACATTTCTTGTCAGAAGGTATACTAGTCCTGTGCCTGCAAACGTATATGGAACCAACTGATCCGCCAAATGTTCTGCCTTTCCTTCCAGCGAAGACTTTAACTTCTCGGATGCTTCAATCATCGTCACGATTTTTTCAAATCTGCTCGAACCACCAGTCTTCTCCACACGCAGGGTAATCTCTCCTTCTTCCAATACCGTTCCGGCATAGACAGAATCTTCACTGCTTCTTCTTACTGGAACAGACTCTCCAGTCAACGCAGCTTGATTAATCATAGCCTCTCCTTCTATTACAGTACCGTCAAACGGGATAACGTTTCCCATATGTACAACGATTAAATCTCCTTTTTTTACGGTTGATGCCGCAACAAGGATTTCCTGATCATTCTTTTTTATCCATACTTTTTCTACATTGAGCGACATCATACGCGCAAGGTCATCCACAGACTTTTTATGTGTCCACTCCTCCAGCAATTCTCCGATAGAAAGGAAAAACATAATGGAAGATGCTGTGTCAAAGTCATTTCTCAGAATCGAAACGCCGATGGCAGTCGCATCAAGAACCGGAACTTCTATTTTTCCTTTACACAGTATTTTTAATCCCTGATAAATATATTTGACAGACATTGCAGCCGTATACAGTGCCGTCATCGGATAAGGCAGAAACCACTTACGCATCCATCGGAATAAAATTTTATCTATAATTTTTTCCTGATATGCTGCATTCAGTGCCCTGCCTGATGTCTCAAGTACTTCATTCGGAACAACTACCTTATCATAACAAAAGCTACGCAGCATTTCCAATATTCTACGTCGCTCTCCCTTGTAACGAATGACCGCATCCCCAGTGCGCTCGTATACTTTCGCAGAGATTACTTCACTTTTATTTTCCAGATAATAAAGTAATGTATCCGCCTGTCGGTATGTCATTGTACTTCCCAGAAAATGCACCCGCATTCGTCCCTCTATTTCATGTTTTATCTTAAATCTCACTGTTTACCCCTTTTCCATATGTAGAACAACTAAAAGGAAACACCTGCTGATCCTGTTCGCCTTTTGGCAAGAAATCCGCAAGTGTTCTCTCTGTTAATTCCATCCTGTTCTCTGCAATTAGAGTTCTCTGTTCGTTTCATCATCAGTACAAGTTTCCGACGCAACTTCTTCGACCTCTTCAAATACGTCTTCCTCTTCTTCCGAAGCACGTTTTGCGTTAATCTCCTTTGCTTCCTCGTAAATATCCTCTGCATTCTCCTGGATTGTTGTTGCTGTCTTCATCACACATTCTTTTGCTCTGAGTACTGCTGCGGTACAGTTTGTATACACTTTCTTCGCATCTTTGCTCGCAAGCAGCTTTACTCCTGCTGTACCAAACAAAACTCCTGCTGCAAAGATTCCTGTTTTCTTCATGTTAATACATTTAAAACAATCTAACATTTTTATCCCTCCTAGATTTATTTATGTTTGTAGCCTGTGTAGAGTGTCATGAACAGACATGCGACCATTGCCCATGCCCAAAATCTATGGTTTTTCATCTGCCTCTTCCCTCCTACAATATTTTTGTCATTATAATCCTGCCTGCGGATAATTTCCATTATTTTTCTGTTATTGAGAAATTTTATCTTTTAAAGTCCTATCACGATCAGTCTCAAACACAAGGCTCAATCACAACTGCTTTTACTTTTTGCGTTCCGATGTATCCACAGCTTTTCAGCCCTGCAAGAATCACTTCATTCCAGTTTTTTGATGACAGGTACCGTACAGTATGATCCTCCATCTCAATTCTGCATACTTCTCTGCTGCCATTTTCCTCATCGCAGGCAATTTTATACATATTCTTCCTGCTGATCGCACCAATCTCCTCCAGCTTATTGACAAGACGATATACCGTTGCCGTCCCAATTCCCGGATCAAGCTTAGATGCCCGGTAAAAAATTTCCTTGCAGGAAGAACAGTCTTCTTCCAATATAATATCCAAAAGGATCTGCCTCTGTTGCGTAATCCGGCAGCCTTGCTCCCGAAGTTTCTGAAGAACCATCTCTTTTTTCATCTTTGTCCGCCGATAGTTGCCTGTCTCATTTACTTTTTTAATCTGTCCTGTCATGTTTTGGCTCATACCGTCCTTTCCAAAATGAAAACTATTTCTCTCTAATGGCAGTGCCCACCACAATGTTTACAATCTCCGCCACAGTGAAGTGATTTTCCATTTTTCTTATCTTTTATCATGCTTCTCACTGCGAGCGCTACTAACCCTACAACGATCATTCCTGCAACAATTGTTCCCATATTCCTTCCTCCTTTTTAATAATTTTTCAGTTTATAACCTATCTCTTTCCTATGAAAAAAGACTGCCTCAGAGAACTCCTCCGAACCGGCAGTCTTTCTTATTTCTATTTTGCACCTGCCATTGCTTTCATATTGACATGAAGTGTCTTACTTTCTTTATATGGACGTACAAGCAGATACATAAATCCAATCACAAGTAAACATGCGACTGCTGTGGCGATACCAAATGTTCCGGTAGTAATCCAAGTTCCAATCTGGTAAACACAGAGAGAAACAACATACGCCAACAATGTCTGATAACCGACTGCAAACCAAAACCATTTTGCATTGTTCATCTCTCTTTTGATCGCTCCCATCGCTGCAAAGCAAGGAGCGCAAAGCAGATTGAATACCAGGAAAGAATATGCCGCAACTGCTGTCATGCTTCCTGCAAGCGCACCCCATATCTCTGCTCCATCTTCTGCTACTTCCGCAAATCCAAACAAAATACCAAAGGTTCCTACTACATTTTCTTTTGCAATCAGACCCGTTACTGCTGCAACTGCCATCTTCCAGTCTCCCCATCCAAGCGGTGCAAATACTGGTGCGATCACACTTCCTATCTTCGCAAGGATACTGCTGTCAAGCTGTTCTGCTTCCAACATTCCAAAAGAGCCGCCACTCCATCCAAAATTCATCAAAAACCACAGTACGATGGTCGATAGCAAAATAATCGTTCCCGCTTTTTTGATAAAAGAAGATCCTCTTTCCCACATGCTTCTCAACACATTTCCGACTGTCGGCATATGATATGCAGGAAGTTCCATAACAAACGGAGCCGGATCACCCGCAAACATCTTTGTCTTTTTCAGAATAATTCCAGAGCAAATAATCGCCGCAATTCCCACAAAGTAAGCACTCGGCGCTACCCACCAGGCACCGTCAAAGAGCGCCCCTGCAATCAGTGCAATAATCGGAAGCTTTGCTCCACATGGGATAAAAGTTGTTGTCATAATTGTCATTTTTCGATCTCTGTCGTTTTCGATTGTCCTGGATGCCATGATCCCAGGAACTCCGCATCCACTTCCGATCAGCATCGGGATAAATGATTTTCCTGATAAGCCAAACTTACGGAAAATTCTATCCATAATAAACGCAACCCTCGCCATGTATCCACATGCTTCTAAAAATGCAAGGAAAACAAAGAGCACAAGCATCTGCGGAACAAAACCAAGAACCGCTCCTACACCGGCAACAATTCCATCCAGAATCAATGCCTGCAGCCAGTCTGCACAACCGATTGCATTTAACGCACTTTCTACAAGAACCGGAACACCCGGAACCGAGATTCCAAAAAATCTCCATCCATCTCCGAATACACCGTCATTTGCCCAATCTGTCGCCCACGTTCCTACTGTCGTCACAGATACATAGTAGACAAGAAACATCACTGCCGCAAAAATCGGCAATGCCAACCATCTGTTTGTCACGATACGGTCAATTTTATCGGAAGTTGTCAATTTTTCCTTAGATCCTTTCGTCACACAAGATCCAATGATAGAGGAAATATACGTATATCGTTCATTGGTGATCACGCTCTCTGTGTCATCATCAAACACGTTCTCCATTTCCTGGATTTCTGTACTGACATCCGGAACGCGTTCCATCTGAGATCCAATTTTATCATCTCTTTCTAACAGTTTTATTGCAAAGAAACGTTTCTGTTGTTCTTCTACAATTCCGGTTAGCTTTTCTTCTACTTTTCTAATGATCAGCTCTGCTTCTTTGGAGAACTCATGTACAGGCACCACCGCTTTGTTCTGCCGTGCAAGTCCCACCGCTTTCTCTGCTGCTTTCTTGATGCCGGTTCCTTTCAATGCAGAAATCTCAACAACCTCACATCCAAGTTTTTTGCTGAGCTCCTGAATATGGATACGATCGCCATTCTTCTCCAACACATCAATCATATTGACTGCCATCACAACCGGAATTCCAAGTTCCATCAGCTGCGTGGAAAGATACAGATTCCTCTCAATATTCGTTCCATCCACAATATTTAAAATTGCATCCGGACGCTCCCCGATTAGATAATTTCTTGCCACAACTTCTTCCAGTGTATATGGGGATAAAGAATAAATTCCCGGCAAGTCCATGATCACAACATCTTTATGTCCCTTTAACTTCCCCTCTTTTTTTTCTACCGTAACTCCCGGCCAGTTCCCGACAAATTGGTTGGAACCTGTCAGTGCATTAAACAACGTTGTCTTTCCGCAGTTTGGATTCCCTGCAAGTGCTATTTTTACTGACATACTACTTCTCCTTTTTTCTTATTCCTTTTTTATTAATTTTCTTTGTTTGTTTCACCTTTCTTTCGTTAGCATTCGCTAACCAGCGGGCAAAAAAAATTATTCTACTTCTATCATCTGGGCATCTGCTTTTCTCAGCGACAATTCATATCCTCTGACCGTCACTTCAATCGGATCTCCAAGAGGCGCTACCTTTCTCACAAAAACATCTACCCCTTTTGTAATTCCCATATCCATAATTCTGCGCTTGACCGGTCCCTCCCCTGTCAGCTTTTTTACCTTCACCGTCTTGCCGCAAGGTATCTTGTTCAATGTGTTCATAATTTTTCTCATTCCTTTCTATCAGATCTTATTTTCTAAATCTGTTTTATTCTGCGCTTCTATGACGATTGTTTGTCTCGCAGTGTTTTAAACAATAATTTTATTCGCCATATCTTTCCCAATCGCGATTCGGGCACCTTTGATCTCAACAATCATATTTCCTCCATTTGTAGAAATGACTGTCACAACCCCGCCCGGAACAAATCCAAGATTTTCAAGAAATCGACGTGTTTCTTCTTTTCCCCCGATTCTTATGATCGTGTTCGGTTCATTTACACTTACCATCGTCAGCGGCATACTATCATCTTCTTTCTCTGTTGAAATTGATAAACATTTTCATCTGTTTATTAGTATAATCTAATTGCTATTAGTTGTCAATTACTTTTTTTGTTTTATTTTTCATTTTATTGATCTCCGTGACAGCTTCGCTCTTCCTCAGTATTTATTTGTATTTTTTTCGCCACTATGTTATACTACTTTCAGTTTCATGCAATTTTTTTAAAGCAAAAATAAATTTCTATTTGGAAAAGGAGGCGAAGATTTTGAGAACTTTTGGAAATGAGTCTGCAGAAAATTACTTGGAAACCATTCTTGTTCTAAGTAAAAAGCTCCCGGTTGTACGCTCTGTCGATATCGCAAACGAACTGGGATTCAAAAAATCCAGTGTCAGTGTCGCTATGAAAAATCTTCGTGAGAAGAAGCATATTACTGTGTCAGAAGCCGGTTTCATTTTCCTGACAGATTCCGGGCGCGAGATTGCAGAGATGATCTATGAACGCCATGAATTTCTGACTGACTGGCTTGTGAAACTAGGTGTATCCGAGGAAATCGCTTCTGAAGATGCATGCCGGATTGAACATGTGATCAGCAGTGAGAGCTTTGAAGCGATTAAGCGTCATATTCCATCTGAGCGATAATTTTAAAAGAGTATTTCTCTATAATAAAAAAGTGTGCCTCACAGGTTAATCTCATGGATTCTCCTGCGAAGCACACTTTTATTTTCTATATACTTTTCTATGCGAAGCCGCTTCCTTTTCTTCTTTCTCTTTGTCGACAAACATCAGAAGAAAGGCTGCTGCAAGAAGTCCCGCACTGACGAGAATCGCTTTTCCATGCAGATATCTGATACAAGCATTTCCAAGCACAGCTCCCATCACAAAACAAATAATAATCCCATAATAGAGCATTCCCTTCTCCACTGCCTTCCAATTTTTTGTACTCCAATATTCACAAAGATTCTGTGTAGCACTCCTCAAATTTCCGATACACATCGTTGTGGCAATTCCCTGCCCGTGAATTTTACGAAAACTTTCCACCTGGATTCCACACGCAAACGAAATTAGACTGTTTGCAACTGTGTTCATGCTCTGTGGAAAAAATGCAACACAAATAAGGACAAATGCCTCTATCAGCACACAAATCTGGCGCCAATGAAAATTCTTCTCATCTGTCTTCATGCGTACGATATCTGCCAATGCGATTCCAACCACAAAAGCACTGATTGGAAACAGATAATGCAGCGCTGCCGTCCAGTTCTTCTCCGCCAACTGAATTCCAAATAGCAAAATATTTCCTGTTTGTGCATTGGCAAATACATGGTCTCTGTAAATATAAGAATAGGCATCCATCAATCCGCCTGACAAAGCAAGCAAAATTCCAAGTTCAATGGATTCTGACATCTGTTTTGAACGTTTCATCTCATCCCCGGCTTTCTTTTCCTTTTATGTGGAACAAAACAATCTATCTTACGAAAGTCTATTTTTGAAATCTTCATAACCGAATGTCCGCACAAGATGTTCTTCTCCTTCTTGATTGCGGAAAACAATCGATGGAAGTGCCATTCCGTTGAACGTATTTGTCTTTACCATCGTATAAAGCGCCATATCTTCAAATACCACACGGCTTCCTTCTGTAAGCGGTTTTTCAAAAGAATAGTCACCGATCACATCTCCTGCAAGACAGGTTGGACCGGCAAATCGGTAAGTATATTGTTTTTCTCCCGGATTGCCTGACTTCTGTACCGGTGGACGGTACGGCATCTCCAGTACATCCGGCATATGACATGCTGCCGATGTATCCAGTATGGCAATCTCCATATTATTATGCACGATTTCCATCACACTTGCAACAAGATCTCCCGCATTTAATACGACTGCCTCTCCCGGTTCCAGGTAAACTTCCAATTGGTATTTTTCTCTCAGACGGCGGATAATCCTCACAAGTCGCTCTCGATCATAATCTGCTCTTGTGATATGATGTCCTCCTCCGAGATTCAACCACTTCATCTGCGGAAGCCACTTTCCAAACTTATCCTCCAGCGCTTCGACCGTCTTCTCCAAATCATCCGAGTTCTGCTCACAGAGCGTGTGCATATGAATTCCATCGAGAAGCGGTACGAGCTCCTCCTCAAATGCTTCTAATGTTGTTCCAAGCCGTGAACCCGGTGCGCATGGGTCGTAAATGGCATGGCCCTCCTGTGTGGAACACTCCGGATTGACACGCAGTCCGATAGATTTTCCCGCATTCTTTGCGCGAATCCCATATTTTCTTACCTGTGCCGGAGAGTTAAATACAAGATCATCTACATACTGGAGCAATTCGTCAAATTCCTCCGCCCGATATGCCGGGGAGAACACATGTGTCTCCCCGCCAAACTCTTCTTTGCCAAGTCTTGCCTCATAAAGACCACTTGCCGTAGTCCCGCAAAGATACTTTCTAAGAAGCGGATAGACAGAAAACATCGAGAATGCTTTTTGCGCCAAAAGGATCTTACATCCACTTTCTTCTGCCACCTGCTTTAAAATCTCAAGATTGTGAAGCAGTCTTCGCTCATCCACAACAAAATATGGTGTACAGACTACTTCCTTCCCCATGCTGCTCATTAGTCCACCAGCACTGGATTGTGAGATTCGATCCATGGAAGTCCCCATGTATTGAGCGCATCCATAAACGGATCTGGATCAAACTCTTCGATGTTATGTACACCCGGTTTGTTCCATTTTCCAGTCATGATCATCATCGCACCAATCATCGCCGGCACTCCAGTTGTATATGCCACAGCCTGCGACCCAACTTCTTTGTAGCATTCTTGATGATCACAAATATTATATAACTGATATGTCTTTTCCTTTCCATCTTTCTTTCCCTGGAAAATACATCCGATATTGGTCTTTCCTTTTGTACGCGGTCCCAGTGAAGAAGGATCCGGAAGGACTGCTTTTAAGAACTGTAACGGGATGATCTCTTTTCCTTCATACATGATCGGCTCGATCGAAGTCATTCCCACATTTTCCAGGCATTTTAAATGTGTCAGATAACTCTGTCCAAATGTCATGAAGAAACGAATTCTCTTGATTCCCGGAATATTTAATGCAAGACTTTCGATCTCCTCATGGTGGAGCAGATACATATCTTTCTCTCCGACTCCATCAAAATTATAAACTCTTTTAATCTCCATCGGCTCTGTCTCTACCCATTTTCCATCTTCCCAGTAAGAACCTTTTGCGGATACTTCGCGAATATTGATTTCCGGATTGAAGTTTGTCGCAAACGGGTACCCATGATCTCCGCCGTTGCAGTCTAAAATATCGATATAGTTGATTTCATCAAATTCATGTTTTAATGCATATGCGGAGAAAACACTTGTCACACCCGGATCAAATCCGCTTCCAAGAAGTGCTGTGATCCCTGCCTTTTCAAAACGTTCTCTGTACGCCCACTGCCAGCTGTACTCAAATTTTGCCGTATCTTCCGGCTCGTAGTTCGCTGTATCTACATAGTGTGTCTTTGTCGCAAGACATGCATCCATGATCGTCAGATCCTGGTATGGAAGCGCAAGATTTAAGACAACATCCGGTTTTTCCTTTTCGATCAGTGCAATCAGTTCTTCCACGTTATCCGCATCTACCTGTGCAGTTGTGATCTTTGTTTTTGTCGTTCCTTCGAGTTTTTCTTTCAGCGCATCGCATTTTGATTTTGTTCTGCTCGCAAGACAAATCTCTTCAAATACCTCACTGTTCTGACAGCATTTATGCACTGCCACTGAAGCAACTCCTCCACATCCTACAATCAACACTTTACCCATTTTTTATTCCTCCTTGTTTCTTTCCTCTTGTTTTTCTTTTATTTTTTGTTTAACTTCTTCGGAAACTTTTCTACTTACTCAGCGCAAGCAACATTTCTCTTACAATCTTACATGCCGCCGCTGTTGAGATGCCGCTTGGATCATAGTGCGGACTCAATTCATTTACATCACAGGCGACAACATTTGCCCGGCTGCACACTTTCTCAGCCGCTTTTCTCAGTGCATCAAAGGTAACTCCTCCCGGCTCCGGTGTCCCGGTTCCCGGAAAGACAGATGGATCCAACACATCCAGATCCAGTGTGAAATAAATCGGCGTTCCTTCCAGTTTCTCCAACACTTCCTCAAGTCCCTCAAAGTCAAATTTTTTCATTGTCACATGCTCTTTTGCCCAATAAAATTCTTCCCGGTCACCGGAACGGATACCAAATTGGTAAATTCTTCCGTCTCCGACAAGATCCCAGCATCTTCGGATCACCGAAGCATGCGAAAGCTGCTCTCCTAAATATTCTTCCCGCAAGTCCGCATGGGCATCAAAATGAATGATATGGATATCCGGATATTTTTCCAAAACTGCCCTAAATGCACCAAGCGTCACAAGATGCTCTCCTCCTAGCATAAATGGGATTGCAGAGTTATCTAAGATTTCTTTTGCCTGTTCTTCAATCTGCGTAAGCGCCTTTTTTGTATTTCCAAAGCAAAGCTCCAGATCTCCACAATCCATCACCTTCGTATCTTCCAAATCTTTGTCCTGGTAAGGACTGTAGCACTCGATCCCATAAGATTCTCTGCGGATCGCACTGCTTCCAAACCGTGTGCCGGGCCGGTAAGACGTCGTCGAATCAAACGGCGCACCGAACAATACGATGTCCGCCTCATGTGCTTCCTTTTCACATGCCATAAATACTTCTACATTTTTATTCAACATTTTCTAACATCTCCTCTACGTAGTACGGCAGATAAAACGCTCCCTTGTGGAGTGTCGTCGTATAATATCTGCAAGAGATTCCTCTCATGTTCCATGCAATATCATTTAAGTCTCTGAGCGGATGATATTTTTTTGATGCGAATCCAAACAGCCAGTGTCCGGACGGATAGGTCGGAATGTGCGCATGGTACACCTTGCTGATCGGGAAAGATTCCACGATCCGTTTGTGCATTCTCTGGCAGGAAATAGCATCTTCATCATAAAATGGACTTTCATGCTGGTTGATCATGATTCCGTCCTCTTTCAAGGCTTTGTTACAATTTCCATAAAACTCTCTTGTAAAAAGTCCTTCGCCCGGTCCAAATGGATCCGTCGAGTCAACAATGATCAGATCGTACTGATTTTCCCGGCTCCGCACAAACCGAAGCCCATCCTCATAATGAATCTCCACCCTCGGATCATCTAGCCGGCAGGCAGTCTGTGGAAGATATTTCCTGCACACTTCCACAACCTGCTCATCGATTTCCACCATATCAATGTGTGCAATTTCCGGATACTTTGTCAGCTCTCGGATAATCCCTCCGTCTCCCGCGCCGATCACAAGCACATTTTTCACGGATGGATGCACCGCCATCGGAATATGTGTCATCATCTCATGATAAATAAATTCATCCTTCTCCGTCAGCATAATGTAACCATCCAACACAAGCATTCGGCCGAACTCCGGCGACTCAAACACATCAATCCGTTGGAATTCACTTTTTCCACTATAAAGCTGTCTGTCAACTCTCACTGAAAATTTTACATGAGGTGTCTGTACCTCAGAAAACCATAGTTCCATCTTCCCTACACTCCTTTCAGCACATTCAGCCGCTCAATGTCCGGATCTTCCGGTCCGGTCATAGAGCATCCCTTGTCTTTTGCATAAACAATGTATTCCAGAATCTCTTCTGTAATTTTCTCCCCCGGTGCCAGAATCGGAATTCCCGGAGGATAGCACATCACAAATTCACTGCACACTCTCCCTGCACTTTCCTTTAGTGGAAGTGATTCCTTCTCCGCATAAAAGGCTGTCTGCGGAGAAACGATCACCTTCGGTTCGATATATTCCTGGGAAAGAAGGCCTACGCTTGGTCCCCCAAATCTTCTCCGCACTTCCGAAAGCGCACTGACAAGACGCTCGATATCCCTCGGGCGATCTCCGATGGAAAGATATGCAAGAATATTTCCAAGATCACCAAACTCGATCTGAATATCATATTCATCCCGCAGGAGATCATACACTTCAATCCCCGCAAGCCCGATTTCTCTTGTATGTACCGACAACTTCGTGATATCAAAATCATAGATGCTGTCTCCATTGCAAATTTCCTTCCCATAGGCATAGTACCCACCGATTTGATTGATCTCTTCTCTCGCATACTCTGCCATCCGGATTACTTTTTCAAATATTTCTTTCCCGCGAAGCGCCAGATTCCTTCTGGAAATGTCAAGGCTTGACAACAGCAAGTAGGAACCACTTGTCGTCTGTGTCAGATTAATGATCTGCCTGACATACCCTTCATGCACCTCCGGTCCGGTCAAAAGAAGAGAGCTCTGCGTCAGACTTCCCCCCGACTTATGCATCGATACTGCTGCCATGTCTGCCCCGCACGCCATCGCAGATGCCGGAAGATTATCCCCAAAGTAAAAATGTGTGCCATGCGCCTCATCGGCAAGGCAGAGCATCCCATGGGCATGTGCAAGCGCTACGATACTTCTTAAATCAGAACAGATCCCATAGTAAGTCGGATTGTTAACAAGCACCGCTTTCGCATCCGGATTTTCCAGAATTGCCTTCTCAACTGCTTTCACACTCATCCCAAGCGGAATCCCCAGTCTGTCATCGCACTCCGGATTGACGTATACCGGAATCGCTCCGCACAACACCATTGCTCCCATCACGCTCCGGTGTACATTTCTCGGAAGAATGATCTTCTCCCCTCGCTTCACAGTGGAAAGCACCATACTCTGTACCGCCGAGGTTGTTCCTCCGACCATCAGAAATGCATGTGCTGCTCCAAATGCCTCTGCCGCCAGTTCCTCAGCTTCCCGAATCACCGAGATTGGATGACACAGATTGTCTAGCGGCTTCATAGAATTGACATCCATTCCCACACATTTTTCTCCTAAAAGCTCTGCAAGCTCGGGATTTCCTCTCCCTCTTTTATGTCCCGGCACGTCAAACGGAACAACTCTTTGCTTTCTGAACGCTTCTAACGCCTCGTAGATCGGCGCTCTTGTCTGTGATAATTTTTCCATTTTTTATCCTCCTGTCATGGATTCGTTTTCGTAACTTCGATTCCATGATCCGGCTGTCTGACCAGATATTTCTAACTCTCTAAAAAATATTTCTTCCACTGAAAATCTCAATCATTTCCCGCCTCAGACTATTGATGATCTCCAGTCTTTTGGTCGGCGGTAATTCATAGACATCTGTCTTAAACAAATAGTCCTGAAGATCCAACTCTTTTACCATCATCTTCGTGTGAAACAGGTTTGCCTCGTACACATTAATGTCAATCGCATCGTATCTTCTTAAAATCTCCGGCATAATGTATTCCTGGATCGATGCAATCTTGTGGTCCATGAACAGTTTCTTCCCATCCACGTCTCTTGTAAATCCCCGGATCCGATAGTCCATCGTAATAATATCAGAGTCAAACGACTGAATCAGATAATTCAATGTAGAAAGCGGTGTAATCTCCCCACATGTTCCAACTTCAATATCTACCCGGAACGTAGCGAGACAGCTCTCCGGATGGTATTCCGGATAAGTATGAACCGTCACATGACTCTTATCTAAATGCGCAAGCTGTATTTCGCCACTTGGCAGTTTGCTCTCCTCTGAGATTAAAATTGTCACGGAAGCCCCCTGAGGCTCATAATCCTGTTTTGCAATATTTAAGATTTTTGCACCGATCATGTCCGTCAGATTTACAAGAATATTCGTAAGCCTCTCGGAATTATATTGCTCATCAATATATGCCACATAATCTTTCTGCTCCCGCGCCGTCTTCGCATAGCAGATATCATAAATATTAAAACTTAATACCTTTGTAAGATTGTTAAATCCATACAATCTGATTTTATTTTCCATTTGCCTTTCCCCCAGCATATTTTCCAATCTGCTCTCTGCGAGTCGCTATCCCCACACGCAGTATCTTTTTGATTGCAAGAACTCCAAAGTAATTTCCCAGACACTAAAAAAACGCAAATAATGTGAATCCATTCCATTACTTGCGTTTTAATCTATATTTTATTCTATCTCAATCTACATTTCTCCTACTGTAATCAGTAATCGAAATCTCTTCCATTTTTTAATAGAATAACAAAGCTTAGAGTCTATATAGCAAATACTTTACTTTTACTACTCTTATTGACCATTTCACAAGTTGATGCACGCATTCACGCACTGGTTATAAAGTAACCAACTTATAAAATTGAGCTTCTAACTCAATCAATAACGGTAATAATATCACCTATCGGCAGTTGACCCGGCTGTCCGTATGGCCTTTCCCCACATCTGTGGGTGGTCAATAAATATTTGCATGGAACCCGATTGCTCTGTTCTTCCATGTCTTTTCCAGTATACATAATTTTTCTGCTATTGTCAATTAATTCACATTAAAAATCTTGCCCAGGAGCCAAATATATCGAGTACTTTGATCCGAAATGCTTTCTTGTCGCTAAGTTTCCTTGGCTTTTGTCCTTCTTTCAGATCATACTGACTCTCATCTACAACTTTCAATGCCTTTTCTTCATACTTTGCCATGGCCTGATTCATCTGTCTGGTCAGTTCCTCACTGTCAGCTACAAGCATCAGTTCTGTATCTAGATAGGCACTTCGCATATCCCAGTTAAAGGAGCCGATTCCAGTCAGACGCCCATCGATCGTAAAACATTTTCCATGGTAAGAAACGCCATCGTCATACTCCATGATCTGTACGCCAGTGTCAATGATTTTCCCCCGATTTCTCCGATAATCCATCGCACCAAATGGATTCCCATTGTTCGCTACAGAGTTCGTCATCATCCGGATTTCTTTTTCACCTTCACATACCTCTACAAGCTGTCTCATCATCCAGTCATTACAGATAATATAAGGTGTGTGAAAAAGCACTTCATGATCTGCCTGCTTCATCAGTTCCGTCATCTCATAAAAAACAACCGGCTCTTTTGCATAGACATGCGTCGGATTTGAAAGCAATGTCATCTTTTTCACTTCTACTGTCTCTTCTGTGTAATCTTTTTCCATGATCCAGTCCGGATGCTCTTTTGCAATCTCCTTGTAACGTCTGCGCAATTCTCCTTCTGCCGTTTTCACCGACGGATTCCACTTCCAGATCGGGCTCTTTCCATACAGCTTGCAGTCTGAAATCTTCCACACAGATGAAAAATAATCTCTTACCTGCTCTAAAGATGTGTCTTTCTTTCCTTCTGGTACACAGACAAACATATCCCAGTCATAGTTTTGATAGCCCGGCTGGTCTCCGAGGAAGAAGTCATATGTATTTCTTCCTCCTAAAATGTACATTGACCGGTCTACGATCAGATATTTGTCATGAAGACGTCCCATGAGTTTCCACGGCTGCCAGAAACGAAGTGGATTATAGATTTTGATCTCTACATTTTCCTGTCCTGCAAGTGCAAGAAAATAAGGATTTCCCCAGATGGAAGTCACATAAGGAACCCCATCCGTTACGATGGATACTTTCACTCCTCGATCTGCCGCATCCAATAATGCAGCAAGCACCTGCTTTCCACTGATATCTGCCTTTATATCATAGGTAGATAAAATAATCTCTTCCTTCGCCTGCGAAATCATGCGGATCCGCTCCTCCAAAGCTTCCCCATTTTCCGGTATGATTTTCGCCCGCTCTCCCGATGCGCTTTCTCCATAAAATTTTTCTACACTGAAATTTTTCTTTGTTTCTTCTGTAATTTTAGGCTGTTTTAAATAAGGAATCAGAACAACTGCAATAATTACAACAATGATACATACTGTCAGTATGATTTTCCACATACGACCTCTCCTGCCTTTCTTCTTCGATTCCCCTTCCTCTCTCTCCTGAATGTTTGCTTCCTGCTTTTTCTTATCCTCCTTCTCTTTCTCAGAAGCATTCTCTATTTCCTTTTTTTGGTTTCCTCCTGCAATACTCTTCCACACCTTCCAGTACATCTTCAAATATAATGCCAAGGAACTAAGCATGACTATGATTGCAATTCCAGCAAGAACATTGACGATCAAAATCGACATGCCCGGAAGAATCAATACAAGGATCATCACAAGATCAAGTACCGCTGTACATACCTTTCCATGCTTCTGTGCTCCATCCATCCGGTAATTTTTTTTCATCATATATAAGCCAAGTATTGCCATCAGGCACTCTTTTCCTAAAAACACGAACAGCAAAATCCCCATCGCCGGATATTTATAGGAAAAACTGATCGTCATCGCCCCTTGTGTCAACTTATCTGCCACAGGGTCTAAAATCTTCCCAAATTCCGTCACCATATCGAATCTTCTTGCAATCTTTCCATCAAAAAGATCTGTCAGGAAAGAAACAAGCAGCACAACTGCAGCCATATAATATTCTTCCGTTGTCTCCGCCCGAATATAAAGGAATAAATATACCGGGATCAACAAAATCCGAAAATATCCCATCAAGTTCGGAATGGAAAAATATTCCTTTAACACGCGTTCTTTCATACGCTTCTCCTCCTTTGAACGTAACAAATATAGCATATTTGACTCAAAAATCAACATCCCTTTCTAAAAAAGAAACAAACCCTCCACTTTTGTTTCTGTCTGTCGGAAGATTTTCCATGCAATAAAAATACCTTCGGAAGACACTCTGTATTTTGTGTCCGCCAAAGGTACTTTTCTTTTCCATATATCTGTTTCTATTTTCTACTGCTTCCTGATTTACTGACCACTCTGTCTGCTACACTTCTGCCTGTTTTTGTTCCGTTGCCTGTGCCTGATTCTGCTCTTCTGACGGTTGCTTTGGACGTGCCATATCCAATTTGATATTCACTGCATTTGGATTAATGATCACACCTTTTGCCTCCGGCGCCAGAAATTTTGGCAGATTCGAAAACTCTATGATCGCTGCCTTTAAGTTTTTCTCTTTGTTAAACTTGTTAAATTCTTGAATATCTGTAAATAATGGCTGATACATTTGTCCGTCCTTTTCTCTCAGAATCGGAATCTGCTGTCCTTCTTTCTGTACTGCAACAATATATTTCCCCCTGCGGAAATGTGCCAGCATCTCTTCATTTAACTCTTTAAGTTCTTCGGTAATCCCGCCCTCTCTCTTCTTGCGAAATTCCTGTGCAAAATACAGCGCCGTCAAATGTAACTCCGGATTCTCAATACGGATCTGTCCCTCTGGAAGATGGTTTCCATCTGGTCTTCGGATCAGTTCATCTAACTGAACCACCGTCTCGATCTGTGTTCCTTTATTCACCCGCAAACAATTTGCCCCAATTGGAAGCAGGCTGATGTAAAATGCCAGCAAGGACTCATTCTTTACTGATACAACCTGAACCGGTTCTCCCTGCTGCAGAAGACGGACTGCCTCCTGCTTTGCTGCCTGCTCATTGACAAATACAAGTACCTCATCGTCATACGTCTCCGCATCACAGACAACATACGGCATCTTTGTGCATGCAGACATCAACACATAAATAGTTTCCGCATGCCGTAAAAGTGGCAATGTATTTCTTTTGATTTCCTCCGCGCTCAGTTCTTTTTCACTCATTCTTCAAACCCGTTCCTTCCTGTCAACCGCCTCTTGCCATCAAATCAACGGCTAACGATACTATCCTAAAGCGGAATCTTCCGCACTTTGTGCCCTTGGAAAGTTCCCTTTCTTTTTGCACCACAATAAATTTATTATACATGATATGTCATTCAAAGTATAGATGTAACCGAAAAACTTTTTCAAAAACCAGTACAAAAATGCCCTGCCCAATGATGATATTTCATCAGGCAGAGCATATTTTTTCTGTACTGTCTAATTAGTATGTATCTTCCGTCGCCTTACTCGATAATGATCTCAAATTCTGATCCAATTTCTCTGGATTTGTAAGTTTTCCCATGGCTCTTTGCATACTTTTCCACATTCATCTTCTGATTCACTTCACTGACAAGCACTTTCACCGGACCTTTTTCATTTTTTAATGCATCTGCTGTCATCATCAGCGGTTCCGGACAAGAAAGTCCTCTTGCATCTACTTCTTTCATACTGTCGACCTCTCTTCGTTCTGATATTTCTTCTGCTTTATTTTCGCTTATTTCCTGCAAATGCAATAATCAGCAGAACAACAATGCAGATTACCCCTGCAATTTTTCCCTGGATCGCAGGTCCTCCGACAACTGCCTCCGTCTCTGCTGTGGCAGCCGCTGCTGCTGCAGAAGCAAGCTTCAGATTATGGCAGAGTGCAGAACCTACAAACATTCCTGCAACTGTCACTGCTGCATCCGAAGATCCCTGTCCAGCCAATACAAGCTGACGGAGCGGACATCCGCCTGCAAGTGTTGCTGCCAGCCCTACAATATACATTCCAAGAATATTCCACAAATGTTGTGCATGTGCAACCGGCTGTCCTGAAAAGCTCAGATGGAAATTTCCAGTTGCAATGTTGTAGATCAGCATCACTCCAAACAGAGCTGCAATCACTGAGAACAAGTCAAAGTTTTTCATTAACATAATATCACGGATACTTCCTGCAAAACACATTCTCGTTTTCTGCGCAAGTGCTCCAAATACAATTCCTCCGATCAGCGCTAACCACACCGGTGCATGCATACTTCCAGGTCCTTTCTCACTTGCGATCAAAAGAGAAGATCCCATCAGAATCATCACAAGAATGCCAAGCATTAATACCGGAAGCACGGCACCATTCATCTTATTTGTCTCGTGTGCTCTTCCAAGGCTGAATCCCTGCTTTAATGCTACAATTCCTGTTGCGATTCCTGCTACAAATCCAATCAATCCTACGTAAGCATTCAGATCTCCTGCTGCCATACGAAGTACCATACGGAGCGGACAGCCAAGAAACAATAACGCACCGATCATGATGATGATACCAAGGACAAACCGGATCATCGGAGAAGATCCAGCTGTTGAACGGTACTCTTTTGTCACAACCGAAATAATAAATGCTCCCAATACAATCCCTATAATCTCCGGTCTTGCATACTGTACGACCGCTGCTTGATGCATCCCAAGCGCCCCCGCCGTATCACGGATGAAACATGCGATACAGATCGCCATATTTCCGGGATTTCCAAAAATTGCCAGCAGTACTGCTACCACTCCACAAAGAGCACCTCCTACTGCCAGCTTTGCTTTTGAATCTGTTAAATTCATCTCATTCCCTCCTAGTTTCTTCTGTTTCTTCAAAATCTGTCTCTCCGACAGGTTTTTTCTCTGTGAGTCTGTTCTTGCATTTTACCAACAAATTTCAAGAAACACGCTCTACTATCAGTATAGGTTTCTATATTGTCTTCGTCCAATCATTATTTATAATAAATGGACACTATTTATAGTTTTCTTCTATAAACAGTGTCCACACTTCTTTTCTCTTTCAAAAATCTTCTATTTTTACAAAATCAAAAGTAATACTGCCACGATCAGCACAATGCTGACTACAATTGAGATGGAATTCACCGCACTTGCAAGCCCCACATCTCCTTTCAGATCTCCGGTAAATGCCGGTGCTGCTGAGGCAATCGGACTAAAACAGAGAATCACAAGCGCCTGGCGATATTCCAACGGAAACGGAAGCAAAAAGTAAAAGGCAAGCGCCAATACGATTGATATAGTATACCGGGCACTCAAGATTTTTACAATTTTCCCAATCTGTTCCCGGTTTCCGGACAATTTAAATCCAACACCGATCATCAGCATCGCCATAAAGGCATTTCCATTTGCAATGATTTTTGTAAACGATACAACCGGAGCCGGAAGGCTAAGATGCAGTAACGATAACACAGTCATCAGAAGATATGCATCAAACGGCACAGACTTTAACAGTGTCTTAAAAATCGTCCTGATCTTAAATCCACCGCCTTCCCCCTTTGCCATAGAAGCAATGCTGTATGCACCTCCAAGACAGATAAAGGAATTCCCCGAATCAAACAGACTTGTTGCCACAATCCCCGCTGGTCCAAGAAAACTCTGCACAAACGGCATTGTAAAATTTCCAATATTATACCCACTCATATTTAAAATAGAAAATGCACGCTCTTCCTTTGACTTCCCCGCACTGATCAACCATGCAGTCCCAATCAGGATCACACCACCCCCAAGTCCGAGAAGGCTGATCAGAAGCATGGATGGTTCCAAACTCATCCCCGAAAAGTTAGAAACGATTGCCGCAGGAAGTGTGATCTTCAGCACGATCCTTGAAATGACATAAAAATCCTCTTCCTTAAAAAATCCTCGACTACGCAACACATAGCCGAGAATAATAATTGCAACAAACGAAAACGCCTGCATCAATATTTCTCCCATAACATCTCTCCCAAATATTTTATTTTCATAAACTCTTCCTGTTTCGGTTATTTACTATACCATAACTTTCCTAAAAAAAGCAACATGGCAGTCAATCTTCGATTGTTCTATTTTGGAAACACATTTTTCTACCATTTCATATACTAATAGAAATCATACAAATCTTTTGGAGGAAAAGATTATGAAAAAGCGACCAATTGTATATTTAATTACCGCTGCTCTTCTCACACTTACCGTCAGTGGATGTGGCAGCGAAAAAACAGAAAAGCAAACAAAGCAACCGACAGAAAAAGAGCCTACTAAAGTCATTTTAAACGAAGTCGCACACTCTATTTTCTATGCACCGATGTATGCGGCAATCGAAAACGGATACTTTGAGGATGAGGGTCTTGATATCACTGTCATTACTGGATTTGGTGCCGATAAGACAATGACCGCCGTTCTCTCCGGCGAGGCAGATATCGGCTTTATGGGATCAGAAGCTTCCATCTACACTTACAACGAAGGGGCAAATGATTATGTCGTCAACTTTGCACAGCTGACACAGCGCGCAGGCAACTTCCTTGTCGCACGGGAAGAAATGCCGGATTTCTCATGGGATGATCTAAAAGGAAAGAAAGTACTTGGTGGGCGAAAAGGTGGTATGCCGGAGATGGTATTTGAGTATATTCTCCGCCAGAATGGCATTGACCCTGCCAAAGATCTAGAGATCAATCAGAATATTGACTTTGGCTCTACTGCAGCAGCTTTTTCTGAGGATGATTCAGATTTCACTGTAGAATTTGAACCTCATGCCACTTCTCTGGAAACTGGTGGAAAAGGACATGTGGTAGCTTCTCTCGGAACTGACAGCGGCTATGTTCCATACACTGCGTTCTGTGCCAAACAAAGCTATCTCAAAAAGAATCCTGAGACCATTCAAAAATTTACAAATGCCCTTCAAAAAGGAATGAATTTTGTGCGTGCTCACTCTCCAAAAGAAATCGCCGAAGTCATCGCTCCCCAATTCAAAGAAACGGATCTTGATACGATTACAGCAATCGTAACAAGATACTATGATCAGGATACTTGGAAAAACAATCTCGTTTTTGAGGAAGAAAGCTTTGAACTTCTTCAGGATATTCTGGAGGATTCCGGCGAACTAAAAACCCGTGTTCCTTACAAAGATCTTGTCACAACAACTTTTGCGGAAAAGGCAAAAAATTTTTAGGGTATTTCATTCTCTATTTCTTTGAAAATATGCCACAAAATCATTTTTTATAGAATTTAATCCCCTATTTTTCTTGACATCTCTCTTCTCATAAAATAGTATAAATTTATATACGTTGGGTTCAAAGGCAGCTGCTATTTGTCCATTTACTGACAAACAGCGCAGTCTCTGAACCCTGCTATTTTTCTTATAACATCCATTTTTCGGATAAATAACTATTTTTAATATCTGCTTTTTATGCTGAACATTTTAAAGGAGAGATGAAAATCAAATGAGCGCTTATGAAAGTATTTCTCTTATGGAGAATCTTGTGATCACAGAAATCTACTCAATCCATTATTTTGAATATACAAAAGATTTTGTCTACGAAGGGGAGTCCCACGATTTCTGGGAACTGCTCTGTGTAGACAATGGAGTAATTGAAGTCACCGCCGGAGATCAGAATCTTGTCCTGGAGAAAGGTGAGATGATTTTTCATAAACCAAATGAATTCCATGCGCTGAGAGCAAACGGGCAGATCGCACCAAACCTAATCGTTATTTCTTTTGATTGTGATGCTTCCTGCATGGATTTTTTCCGTGATCGGATTGTCACAATCAATGCTACTGAAGGATTTTATCTTGGTCAGATTCTCACAGAAGCAAAGAAAACATTCTATACACCTTTGAACAATCCGTATATATGCAAACTAGAACGTTATCCACACACTGCATTCGGAAGTGAACAAATCATCAAGATTTCATTGGAATCTATGCTGATCAGCCTGTTTCGTCGATATTCAGAAGAAGAACCCCTCTTCGCCTATGAGCAGGCCGAACATCCGATGTTACACCGCAACCACGATATTTTTCTCAGTCAGGTAATCCAATATTTAAATCAACATATCTCGGAGCATCTGACTGTCGCACAGATCTGCAAAGATAATATGATTGGACGTTCCCACCTGCAAAATATTTTTCATAAGAAAAAAGGATGTGGTGTCATGGAATACTTTTCCTGGCTAAAAATAGAAGCAGCGAAAAAACTGATCCGCGAGAACCGCTACAACTATTCGCAGATTGCAAACCTGCTCGGTTACTCATCTTATCAGTATTTTTCGCTACAATTTAAAAATTATACACGAATGACCCCTTCCCAGTATCACCGTTCCATTAAATCTTTTTCTGAATAGCTGTGCGGATTGCCGCATTTATCCGCTCTCTGCAATCAGTCAGATAAGAAATACTTCTCGGATATTTCTTAAACGTCACTTCTTCGTCCGGTGTCCGTTCTATACATTTCAGAACTGTATTTCGGTCTGTCAGACCCTCCAACAGATACATGGCTCTCAGATCATTCATTGCCTCATCCATCAGCATCAGACGGATAGATTCTTCAGGTTTTCTATCTGCCCCTGGATATACAAGGAACGGATCGCCCGATGGAAATGCTCCAGATGCATCCGTACAGCGGTATGGATCAATCGGATAGAGCGATTTCTCTGAATTATAGAAATTATATCCCCAGTGAAGGAATCCATCCAACTGATATTTGTACATCTGCACCCCTAAGATTCTTGTCCTATATCCAGGCTGTACAATGAAACGATTTGATACATCTTCATACTGTCCAGTACAGTAATATCCCCATAACTTTTCCGGTCGGTCTTCTAAAAATGGTTCCATATGATTCAATGCACATACCGGCTGGCTGACCAGTCCTTCCTTATAGAAATCATAATCAGACAGCGCATCAAATACGATGCATCCTTCTAAATCCTCTGCCACAACCTGCTTTGCTGCACGATAAGAATCAATCTGTGTCATCTGGGGTTCATCAGAAATATGGAAATATACTTTCTCGCGAATCCCAAGTCTGTCCATCTCTTCTTTGAGTGCCGTCAGAAATTGATGCAGGAAATTTTTATACGCCTCTCCAGAGGCATCCGTATCCCATCCAAATAACTTCACCAATTCCCCGTCTTTCTCTCCTACAATCTTCGGCGCTGCAACTGCTCCCCACTGGGAGAACAAATGAGAAATCTCATAATATTCTATTCCACATCTCTGGCACATGCTCACCCACTTTTCAAAATTTGCAAATCCAAATGTGTATTGGTTTCCCTCTGCCTTTACGTCAACAAGTTGTACCGTACGTCTTTCTCCTCCCACTGCCGTATCAAGCGGCGGAGTAAATACTGGTGTCAGAAGCATGTTGCAGTTTCGTTTTACTGCTGTCTTCACAAAATTTTCTACAACTTCCCAATATTCATCTGAAAATACTTCCAGTTGATAGTAGTCTGCAAGACAGTCTGTATGAAACCATTCTGTACGCGGAACTGGAAGTTTTGGAAGCACCTGGTCAATCACTTCACAGAACACTTCCAGTTTGCCGATAAGATCTTCTCCATGCGTTAGACGAATCTCCAACGGATATTCCCCCGCCTGGATGTCTTCAGGAATCTCTACATCGATCCACAAACTTCTCCATTGTCCGCTCACCATAGGAAATCCAAGTTCAGGAATCTTGGTCAAAAGATCCGGATATAGCCCCGGTGCTGTAGTAAGGTAATCTTCATCCCTGCTCATATGACATGGATATTCACATGGTACAAGCTGTACAAGACGGACATCCACTTGATTTCTAATTGGAGATATCACTTCCACCTTTCCTCTCTCTTTTCCATTTCCCGCCCAGTAATAAGCAATCTGAAAAGATACGGTTTCCCCTTTCAATGCAGTCAGTCTTGCAAGGTTTCCCTCTCCTGATGGTTCCTTATCTGCAAACACCTTTTCCATTGCAGATACCATTTTGATTCTGAAATATTTCATTCCTTTTCCTCTCTTTCTGAGCCTCATCACTCTGAATTTTTTCGTCTATTTTATCCTTTCACTCCGCTAAGTGCAATACCTTCTACAAACTGCTTCTGCAAAAATGCATACAAGATAAACGGGAAGATAAATGACACGGTTGCTCCCGCCAAAATAAGCCCATAATTTGTCTGATACTGTGTCTTTAACAATGACAATGCAACAGTCAATGTGTACATAGAAGAATCGGTTGTGGATACAAGCGGCCACATAAAATCATTCCATGAAGTCACAAAAGTAAATACGACAAGTGACACAAGAACTGGTTTGATCAGCGGAATTACGATATTGATAAAGATCTTGTATTCCGGACAGCCATCCACCTTTGCCGCCTCTAAAAGTTCATCCGGAACACTTTCCATAAACTGCCGGATCAAAAATACACCAAACGCATTTAAGATAATCACTACCAGCGCAAAATATGTGTTGAGAAGCCCAAATTTCTTCATAATAATAAATACCGGAATCATAGTAACCTGCCCTGGAATCATTAGTGTGAGCATATACACTTTAAAAAGAAATTCTTTTCCCCAGAAATGTTTTTTCTCAAATCCGTATGCTGCCATGGAAGCAATCACGCAGTTGAAAAAGCAGGAACAACCGACAACGATTACACTATTCATTAGCGAGCGGAAAAATCCACTCTTTCCAAATACATGCTCATAGTTTGTAAAATCTGTAAAATTCACATCGCCCCACGAAATCATCAGTGTCGTAGAATGCGTAAAGGACATGATCAGCATATACAAAAACGGTGCAATGCAGATCGCCGCAAAAATTAGGATGAAGAAAAGTCCGATGACTCCAAGCGGTGTCCATGCTTTTTGTTTTTTCGTGTTTGTAGCACTCATACCTGCCATACTACTTTCCCTTCCTTTCCTTGAAAAACAGATTTTCTATAACATTAATGATCACGACGATCAAGAGTAGCAACATTGCCATCGCACATGCATATCCCATTTTGTACTGTTTAAATGCCGCATTGTAAATTCCCATAACAAGCGTGACAGTAGCACGTCCCGGACCTCCTCCGGTCATTAGGTATGCAAGGTCAAATACCTGGAAAGACCAAATGATCCCAAGTGTCACTACAAGATAAGTGATCGGTTTTAACATCGGCAGTGTAATCTTAAAAAACTGTTGAATGGATGTCGCTCCATCTACTTTTGCCGCCTCGTATAAATCTTTTGAGATTCCCATAATTCCTGCATAATAAATAACGAGAAAATATCCGACATTTTTCCAGACTGCGACAATACATATACTGATCAGTGCTGTCTTTGTACTGCCGAGCCAATTAACTGAATCTAGATGAAAAAAATTTAAGATGTTGTTTAACAACCCACCCTCTGTATTTAAAATAATCCTCCAGATGGTTCCCGCTGTAACTGCTGACGCAATTACCGGAATAAACATAACACTTCTTAAAAATCCCCCTGTCTTATTCTGCATTTTATATGCGAGAAATGCTGCAAAAACTAATGAAAGTATCGTCTGTGCCGGCACAGTCATCAATACATACAAAAGTGTGTTTTTCGCTGCATCTGCAACATAACCATCCTGAAATACCCTTTCATAATTTTCAAGTCCGACAAACTTCGGCGGGGTCATAATATTGTAGCTTGTAAAACTAAAATATCCTGACATAAAAATCGGGATAATACAAAAAGCCATGATCAAAATAAAACTTGGCAATACATATATAATTCCCTGCAATGCTTCTTTCTTTTTCCTGGACACAGGATCACTTCCTTCCTTGTAAATCAATCGGGAGAACCTTTTTAGATTCTCCCAATCGGCTTACGCTTCTAATTGAATTTTCTGATAACAGTTCTATTTTAAATTCGTATTATAATACTCTGTCGTCTGCTTCAGCACTTCCTCCGGTGTCATTTCTCCCAGCATCATAGACTGAAGATTTTTATACAGAGTGTCATAAAGGGAACTTGCCCCTTTAAATACAGGAAGTGACACAAAGTTGTCGCCATAGTCAGAGAATAATTCTGCAAAACGCTCATCTCCGGAATACGTCTCGTCCTTTGTAATTGGAGGTTGTTCAGATACTGTCTTATGGAAATCAGACATCACATCCGCACTTGTGATATACTTCATCAATTTTGCTGCAAGTTCTTTATTCTCACATTTTTCAAACATCACAAGCGAATCCGCTGCGACAAATGTCTGTGCTTTCTCAGGACCTTCGATCAACGGCTGGAAATCCCAGTTGACTTTATCTCCAACTGTCAGCGCATTGCTGGATGCAAGTACTGCCATTGCTGCTTCTCCATTTTTAAACGGCTGCAGTACATCGTCATTTGATGTACAGGAGTCTGGCAGTATTCCCTGCTCTTTCAAGCTATATAAAAATTTTGTTGCTTCCAGTCCTTCTTTGGAATCAATTGTAAGATTTCCTTCTTCATCTACAATTTCTCCACCTGCTCCCCAAAAATATGGCCAGTAAATCTCATTTAAAGATCCATAGTGAGGATTTCCCCAATCCTGAAGAAACGGTGCCACATTTGGATTGCTTTCTTTGATTTTTTTGCATGCACTAACCAGTTCATCCCAATTTGTTGGTATTTTGTCAATTCCCGCTTCCTTCAAAAGATCCATATTTGCGACAAGAATTCTTGGATTTCCAACAACAACCGGAAGTGCATACTGTCCTTCCTGAATATTTCCAAGTTCATAATACAGATAATTTTCTTTTTCCTCATCTGTAAAATACTCATCAATATCTGTCAGTGCCCCCATATCTATATAATCATAAAACATTTCCATATACATATATCCAACATCCGGTCCATCATCCGAAGTTGTTCCTGTCAGATATTTCTCCTCATAATTATCCCACGGAATGATCTCCACCTTTACCTCACAATTATTCTCTTTTCCGAATGCTTCCATTTTTTCTCCCCAGAATTCCTCGTCGGTCACTTTCGCATCCGTCGCTGCAAACGTTGGCATCCAAAGTGTGATTTTTTCCTTTCCCCCTGATTTCTTTTCATCTCCTGAACCAGAACCGCATCCACTAAATAGTCCAACTGTCATCGCTGCCACTGCAAGCAGTGCAATTACCTTTTTTTGTTTCATAACTTATTTCCTCCTTTTGCTAAATTATTTTGTGCAATTCGCTCATTTATTTATCTCTTAATCAAATAATATAACACTTTTGCACATTTTTCTTCGTATAATCGTCCGTGTTCTGCATACTTTTGTCCATTTTGTGAAACTATCCCTTCTCTTTCTGTTCTGTTTTCTTGGGATCTCAATTCTTTATTGCACACCAGCAGATTTCTATGGTATAATGAGATTCAAATGAAAGCTGAAAGAAGGTATCTATTATGTTAGTAGCTATCATTGGTATTTCTATTCTTGCAGCTGTCATCGCTGCAGTTGTCACAGCTTCATTTGCCGGCGTGCTCGCAGCAGAGCTTGACGATGAAGAATAAGAAATCATTAAAAATGGATGCAGACCTGCCACTTACAGATCCGCATCCATTTTCATTTATATAATTCTACATAGAAGAGACAATTATCCGCTGTACTAAACGACACTGTCATGTACAACACTTCCAAACGGCATCAGTGCCAGCTTGGCAATTTTAAAATGCTGCAATCCAAACGGGATTCCGATAATTGTAATACATAACAGACATCCCAGCAGCGCTGACTCAATTGCAAGTGGAAGTCCCGAGACAAGCAACCATATGATATTCAGCAAGAGGGAACCTGCACCTCCTCCATAAGTAATCTCCTTTCCAAACGGGAAAAACGACAATGCCGCAAACTTAAAACACTGCATCCCCACCGGGATTCCTATGATTGTGATACACCAGAGGCACCCCGTCAGAAGCCAGCTAAGCCCTGAGATCACACCTCCACAGAGAAACCAGATTACATTTCCAAGACATCCCATACTACATCCTCCTCTCCATCTTTCTGATATCGTTGATTCATCATCTGAAGGCTTAAAAGAAGCTGTCGGATCCTCTCAAGCGCTTCATCTACCTGCTTTGATGCACGCGTAATTTTTTCCTGCATAGCCCAATCTGATAAAATATTATCAAAAAATATATCTGCGAACTTTTCAAAGCTTTGTATTTCCACATGAATTTCCGCATTTACGGAGATATCTGCCAGTTCTTTTTCAAACATCTTCACTTTCTTTCCTGCAAGCTCCAGTGATTCCTGTGCTTCTTCCAGTCGATTATGCTTCAGCATACTGCTCAAAGCCCCGCCTCCCAGAATATCCCATATTCCTAAATACTTCGCATCCTCTAACTTTTTCTTTGCCTCTTCCAGGCAATGGACTGCACATACTCCCGCTGCCATTGCCTCCTTTACCTCCTGCACATTTCCTTTCCTTTTTTCTTCCATAACTAAATCCTTTCTGCCCTTTTGGCTTCCACACTTTTCTCCCGGCAAAAATTCTTTTTTCTTCCAGCGGTATCCTGCCGAAACACATTTCCCGGCAGGTATATATTCCAGATGTACTTTTTCTTAAAATAGAAAAAGACTCCTACCGGGGCAATTTCTGCCTCGATAAAAGTCTTGCACATTTCATTTGATACGGATACCTCTCGATATCGGGTGACGATCTCAAACCCACCTTACGGTGTCTGGCTACTCCCTCTTATCTTGATTATGATTCTAATACGTTTCCCCGCTCTTGTCAATCTATTTTTTCTTTTCACAAATCATTTTACAAATCTTATCACAAAATGACTATTTCTGCTCAGTTTTTGCTCCGGAAACAGTAAACCCGTACTTCACAGTTCCATTTTCCCATACCGCTTCCAATTCATATACCGAATTCACCTCTGCTTCTTTCAGTTCGCCTTCACTTCCATCCATCGTGACATCCTGCTCTGTAAACTCTGCCGCTTCACCAGAGAGTGTTTCCATGCTCCACTTTTTCACAGTGACTTTCTCCGGTTTCCTTGAGAACATAAATTTCAGACTCTTATCCTTCGCATCACAGATAATCTCCGGGAGTACACCTGCCTGATACTTTTCCAAAATAGACCCTTCTTCTGCTTTTTGACTTTCTGTTGTCCCGTCATCCTCTGTGTAACTCCAGTCATAGGAAACAGGGGAAATGCTTGTCGATACGATTGCAAGCTTCTGATAATTTTCAATACTGAGCGTTGGTATTTCAGAAGGATCTGGCGCCTGGTAAAATGCATCGATCAACGGCTGGTATTTCTCAGCAATTTTCTGATTTCCCTTTTCTGTACGAATCATCTTTGTCACACCTGCATACTGTGGCGGAAGACTCTGTGTAACTGCCCCATTTCCATAAATTTCTATTGTATCTCCTGCTTGCAGATTTTCTTTGGAAATCTTTTCTCCATTTTTGTCAAATAACTTTCCATCTGGAATTTCTGCTTCAAACAATGTTTCATTTTTTATATCTGCAAAAATGTAAAATTCCTGTTCTTCCCCATAAGTGAGATAAACTCCTTCTACAGTCGGTATTTCCTCTTTTTCTTTAGTTGTATTTTCCTTTTTTCCACAACCTGTACCTAAAATCAGTACTGATGCGAGAAGCACTCCTATCATTCTGCTTTTTTTCTTCATGTCTAACGCCTCCTCTTTCTACTATATTTTTATTATCTTTCCCATTCTTTTTGAATGTATCAGCATTATACCAAAAGCTCGCAGAAAAAAACAGTGCAGAACCTTCTTTTTAAGATTTTGCACCGCTTTTCTTAAGATTTTACAAAGAATTCTATTTTCTTTTTCGGCAATCTATTTCCCTTCTGTATCTTTCAATTTACAGATTTTTTCTTTCAAATATTCTGCTGCTCTCTTTGGATCATCGGCCTTCATGATCGCAGATACGACCGCCACACCATCCATCTTGCATCCTCTTAAAATCTCAAGATTCTCTGCATTCAATCCACCGATTGCCGTCACTGGAATCGGCACAGTTTCACAGATTGCTTTCAATGTCTCCGGCTTTGTGAGAATCGTGATCACCTTTGTCGTTGTCGGGTAAATTGCACCCACTCCGAGGTAATCTGCCCCTTCTTCCCACGCTTTTTTTGCGGCCTCCACAGTCTTTGCTGTAGCTCCGACAATTTTCTCTGGCCCAAGCAGTTTTCTAGCCACAGCTACCGGAAGATCACTGGCTCCGACATGAACCCCTGCTGCATCACATGCAATCGCCACATCCACCCTGTCATCAATAATCAGCGGAACTCCATAGCGATCGGTAATCTTCTTTACAAGAATTGCCTTCTCAAGATATTCTTTTCCGCCTGCCTCTTTTTCTCGCAGCTGTACCAGAGTCACACCGCCTTTACATGCTTCCTCCACAGTCCGAAGCAATGACTCTGTCGTATGATAAGTACTGTCTGTCACCAAATATAAGGTAAGATCTACCTGATTTCCTGTTCTCATCTGTCCACCTCTTCTATTTTCCCATTTTTTCCTTGACAGAATCTGTCGCTTTTTCTATTCAAAATTCTGCTTGATTTTTTCCCGCAGTCGAAGTCGATTTCTGATTTCTTCTTCCTGCAGATCATATAGCGCATCTAAAAATGCTATCTGGAAACTTCCCGGTCCTCTGCTGTTTTCTGCTCCTAATTCTCCTGCGATTCCCATAACCGCTGCTGCTGCCAGCACTGCCTGTCCTCTGCTTTCTGCGGCTTCCGTAAGATAAGTCCCGCACAATGCCCCAAGCATACAACCGGTTCCTGTGATTGTTCCAAGCATAGCATCTCCATTTGCCAGACAGTAGCAGTGGGGTCCTTCTATGATCAGATCCTCCTGACCGGTCACGAGAAGAACTGACCGATACTCCTCCGACAGCCTGTAAAATGCAGGTAAGATTTCCTTCTCATTTTCCTCTGAAAACCGATCTCTTTCTCCTGCGTCCACTCCGGTTCCATATGTGGAAAGCCCTGCCAGTTTCCGCATCTCTGACATATTTCCTTTTAGTACGGTCGGACTTCCAATCTCTAGTAGTTCTTTGGCATAATGCAATCGAAGACTGCTGCACTGGATCCCAACAAGATCCAAAACAGTCGGAACACGATTCTTTAGTGCCTCCTGAAATGCTTTCTTCATAGAACTCATTCTCACATCGGTAATATTTCCAAGATTTAAAACAAGCACCTGCGCTGTCCTTACGATTTCTTCTACCTCCTGTGGATGCTCTGCCATGATCGGCCGACCACCGGCTGCCAGTACAATATTTGCACTATCATGGATGGCAATCGGATTCGTGATACAATGTACAAGCGGTCTATGCTGCCTGATCTGCTCCCCCAGTACTGCGATCTTCGCCGCTGTTTTTCTTAACATTTCCTTTGTCATATACTTTCGCTCCAAGACTCCATTGAATTTTTGCAAGCACTCCACTTCTGCTGAGCTGATTTAACAGAAGCCATGCCACTGCTCCTCCCATACAAGTTGCACCAAGAAACATTGGTGTATAGAAAAATGCATTCAGCCCATCTCTTCCCATCAGAAATGCCATGACCGGATAGGATACAAGTGATCCGATGATTCCTGTTCCGAAAATCTCCCCAAACACAGCACAGAAAATCTTTCCGTGAGATGCACGGTAAAAAACACCGGATAAAAATGCTCCAAATACTGCTCCGGTCAGAGCAAGCGGCGGGATTCCCATGAACAGCATCCGGATAACCCCGATCATCGTCGCACAGAGCAGCGAATACCATGGTCCTAAAAACACTGCACAAACAATGTTGACAAGATGTGCCGTGGGACACATTCCCTCCACGCGCAAAATCGGTGAAATAACAACTCCCACAGCTACGAACATCGAAAGCATTACCATTCGGTTCGTGTTCATTTTTTGTTTTTTCATGATGTGATTCCTCTCTTTCTTTTGTTGGAACACACCTGACAATCATGCCTGAAAATTTTCCCAGAAAGGACATCAGTCCTTCTGAACATTTCTCTTAATACACTCCTTCGACCCGAAAAGCATGATCCATCGGACCACTTCCTTTTCCAAGATCCAGCATTGCCTCCAATGCCCCGGAAATGTAATTCTTCGCATTTTCTACACTTTCTTCCATCGAAAATCCTTTTGCAAGGTTGGAAGCAATCGCACTGGAAAGCGTACATCCAGTTCCATGGGTATTCGGATTCTCAATCCTTCTTCCACGGAACCATCGAAATGTTCCATTTTGATATAATAGGTCATTGGCATCGTTCTTCTGATGTCCGCCCTTACACAGGACAGCACATCCATAGGCCTCACTGATCTTTCGTGCAGCTGCGATCATATCTTCCTCCGTGAAGATTTCCATCTCTGCAAGCACTTCTGCCTCTGGAATATTCGGAGTCAGAAGATCTGCCATCGGAAGTAACGTCCTTTTTAGTGTCGCAATCGCCGTATCTTCCATTAATTTTGCGCCGCTTGTCGCCACCATCACCGGATCTACGACAATCTTTTTTGCATTGTACTTTTTCAGATTCCGGGCAATGACTTCCATCAGTTCTGCCGATGATACCATACCTATTTTCACTGCATCCGGATAAATATCAGTAAAAATACACTGCAATTCTTCCTCCAGAAATTTAGGAGTTACCTCCATAATATCTATTACGCCGGTCGTATTTTGTGCAGTCAATGCGGTGATAGCACTCATCCCAAATACATGGTGTGCCATCATGGTCTTGATATCTGCCTGAATGCCGGCGCCTCCGCTGGAATCGCTTCCAGCGATTGTTAATGCTGTTCTCATTTTGTTCTCCTTTTGCATTAATTTTATATAGCGGCAGAAAGTGGTGCCCCCGGCCTGCCGCTTCTTGGGTTCCCGATAGCTATTCCGGCGACATCCGTTCTCTCTGTCGCGGTACGATCTGCACGGAATATTCTAATTTTACAGGATTCTAAAGAATTTCTGTAACAAAAAAGCTGTGATAATCCGCGCGGGTACTATCACAGCATAAACTTCTACCGGGTATTTTCCTACGTTGGCATTATCCAAATCAGGTTATGGGTCTAAGCATACAGCTTACTCTCAGCCTGCTTTTCGCAAGCTCCCCTTGTTCTTTTCCAAGTTTTATTGTAGCACAATTTTACAGCAATGCAAGACTTTTCTGATTTTCAATTCGCTCTGCAAGATCATTTAAATATACCCACCGCTCCATCTTCTCTTCCAATGCAGCTTCTGCAGCTTCTTTCTGTTCGGTGATTTCCGAAAGCTTCGCTGAATTTGTAGCATATTGCATCATCTGCTCATCCAACTCCTCGATTTTCTGCTCCAAAGATGCTATCTCATCATCGATCGTCTCATATTCTTTTTGTTCTTTATAAGTAAATTTCAACTTTTCCGGAGCATCCTTTTTCCAATTCTTTCGATCCGCCTTTTTCTTTGCGGATTCCTCAGATTCTCTGACAACAGTCCCATTCTTGCGCTCTTTCGCTTCAAGATAATCCGTGTAACCACCTTCGTACTGTACAAGCTTTCCGCCAGCCTCAAATGCAAAGATACGATCTGCAATATTATCAAGGAAATACCGATCATGAGATACTGTGATCACAATTCCCAAAAAAGAGTCTAGATAGTCCTCAAGGATGGTCAGCGTTGGAATATCAAGATCATTCGTCGGCTCATCGAGAATCAATACATTTGGAGCATCCATCAATACTTTTAAAAGATACAACCTTCTCCTCTCCCCTCCGGACAGCTTTCCGATCGGGGTATACTGCATTGCAGGAGTAAATAAGAATCGCTCCAACATCTGTGAAGCTGTAATTCTGCCATCTTTTGTCGGAACATATTCTGCCACATCTTTGATATAATCGATCACGCGCTGATTCTCATCCATCTCCGTGACCTCCTGCGCGAAATATCCAATCTTGACGGTATCGCCAATCTCCACCGTTCCCTGATCCGGTTCTTCTTTCCCGGTAATGATCTTCATCAATGTAGATTTTCCACATCCGTTTGGTCCAATGATCCCAAGCCGCTGATTTTTCAGTACAATATACTCAAAATCATCGATCAGCTTTTTCTGCCCATAACTCTTAGAAATATGGTGCAGCTCGATCGTCTTCTTTCCCATCCTCGTTTCCACAGAATCCATCTCAATCTCAGCATCTCTGACCGGAGCTTTTCCATTCTTCAGTGCCTCAAGCCGCTCCAACCTTGCTCTCTGCTTCGTTGTACGGGCACGGCATCCTCTCTTGGCCCACTCCAGTTCCATCCTGAGAACGCTCTGTCTTTTCCGCTCAGAGGCAAGTTCCATCTCCTCTCTTTGTGCTTTCAATTCCAGAAACTGTGAATAATTTGCCGTGTAGGAATATAATTTCCCATGGTCGATTTCTAAAATCTTATTTGTCACCCGATCCAGAAAATAGCGGTCATGTGTGACCATGATGATCGCACCTTTCCACTGGTTCAGATACTCTTCCAGCCAGACTGCCATCTCATTGTCAATATGGTTCGTCGGCTCGTCAAGAATCAACACATCTGCCGGATTGACAAGTGTCCGTGCAAGTGCTACGCGCTTTTTCTGGCCTCCGGACAAATGATCAATCTCTTCGTGATGATCTGTAATCCCGAGGCGGTTCAACGCATTCTTTGCTTCACTCTCTCTTCCCCAGTCTGCTCCATCGGCACCGTCTGCCACATAGGAAAGAACTGTTGCATGCTCCGGGAACTTCGGCGACTGCGGAAGATAGGTGACACGAAGTCCCTTTTGAAAAATCACTTGTCCCTGATCCGGCTCTTCCAGCCCTGCAATTATTTTCAGAAGTGTTGTCTTGCCAGTTCCATTGATTCCGATAATTCCAATTTTATCTCCCTGATGAATCCCACAGGAAATATCATCAAACACTTGCTTTTCTCCAAACACTTTACTGATATGCTCTATATTAATTATGTTCATCTGCAATTCTCCTCATCTTTATCATCTTTCCCATTATATCGATTCCAATGGATTTTCTCAAGACAGACTGAGGAAGAATTTCAGAAGTTTTTCTTTCCTCTATATATTATTCTACTCGCAACATCCGGTAACCCACCCCGATATGTGTCTGGATATACTGGGGCATATCCGGCTCGCTCTCGATCTTCTTGCGGAGTGTCGCCATATATACACGCAGCGATGCCACGTCGTTCTCCCAACTTCTACCCCATATCTCCTGCGTAATATAAGTATGTGTCAACACCTTTCCGACATGTTTTGATAGCAGGCATAATAATTTATATTCAATCGGTGTCAAGTGTAATTCCTTTCCATCCATATAAGCACATCCCGCGCCGTAGTCCAGCATCAGTTTTCCGTTTGTGAAAGTGGACTTTTCTTCCTGGGTTCCCCCTTGCATGATTGCAAGTCTTCTCTGTGTCACCCGCAGCCTTGCAAGCAATTCTTCTACGGAAAATGGTTTCGTCAGATAATCGTCTGCCCCCGCATCCAGCGCCACAATCTTATCATTGTCCTCACTTCTGGCACTGATCACAATGATCGGCATATTAGACCAAGAGCGAATCTTTCGGATGATCTCTACTCCATCCATATCCGGCAATCCCAGATCCAAAAGCACAATATCCGGATTATACGAGGATGCTTCCAAAATCGCTGTCTGTCCATTTGCAGCTGTCTGATGGCGGTAACCGTGTGCCTTTAAGGTTGTCGTGATCAGATTTCGTACAGATGTATCATCCTCGACAACTAAAATTAATAATTTATTCATTCAAATGTACCTCCTCTGCAGGTAATGTAAATGTGAAAATGCATCCGTGGGGATGATTGTCTTCTACCCGGATGCTTCCTTCGTGCGCCTCTATAATCGAACGACACAGCGACAACCCAAGTCCCAGACTGCGGCGACTGTCCACAATCTTATGTGTTCCAGTGTAAAACATTTCAAAAATGTGTTCTTTTGCCTCAGCACTAATTCCTGGTCCATTATCACTGACAGACACTTCCACCATATTTTCTTTTTTCTGTGAGGCAACTTCTATGACAGATCCCGCCGGCGTGTATTTCAGCGCATTGTCAATCAGATTGATAATTACCTGAAGAATCAATCTGACATCCATCTTTGCCATGAGAAATTCATCATTTTTCTTTAAATGGATCTGATATTCTGCACTTTTCCTTGGCAGATGGCGTATGGATTCCGCAGTCACTTCATCGATCAGCTCCACCGACATCTTCAAGTTCAGTCTGCCATCTTCTATCCTTGTCACGGACAAAAGATTTTCCACAAGATTGATCAGCCACATGGAGTCATCATAAATATCTCCATATAAGCGAAGTTTCGTTTCTTTGTCAAATTTATCTTCATTCGATAAAAGATTGCTCGCATTTCCTGATATTACAGTCAATGGAGTCCGCAGATCATGGGAGATCGCACGCAAAAGATTTGCTCTAAGCTGCTCATTCTGAGCCATAACAGCAGCCTCCTCTTTCTCTCGGATACTCTGCTCATTTTCCAGCGCAAGCGCACATTCTCCGAGAATCGAAAGCACGATACTTTTCTCAAAAGTATCCATCGGACTGTTTCCAAGTGCAATCCCGATCACTCCATAAACCATGTTATTGACACGAACAGCCAGATATAAACATTTGGCATTTGGGAACATCTTTGTTGTTGCCCCTGCATGACGATTGTTCTTCATTACCCATAGACAGGCCTGCCGCTCCTCTTCGGTCGTATACGATTCTTGTTCCTCTTCTTCGCTGCAATAATAAACATGCGGAGCCGAAAGAGATGCTTTCTCGACCTCATAGACTACAATATTTCGATTCAGAAGCTTGATCAGCTGCATGGCTGTGACTTCAAGAATATCTTTTTTGTCCCGCTCCTGTTGCAGCAGCTGATTCATATCAAATAAAATCTGTGTCCGAAATGCAGTCTGTGCCGCCTCTCTCGCATTATTTTTCAGCTTTACTGTCAGAGAGCTCGTAATCAATGCTGATAAAAACATAATTCCAAATGTAATAAAATATCCTGTATCATATGCTTTCAGCGTATATTTCGGAGCGGTAAACAAAAAATTAAAGATCAGCACACTGAACACCGAGAGCGTCAAACTGTAAATCCTGCTTGCTGTGATCGCCGCTGTGACAAGCACCCCTAAAATATAGACTGTCACAATATTAGACTGGCGGATTCCCAATTCCTCAAACAGAATGCTAAGTACTGTTGTTACAGTTGCTACAACTACTGTCTTTACCCAGTCTGAGAGCATATAGTACTTCTGTTCCTGCTTTACCTTTTTCTCATGGTAGAGAGAAATACTTCTCTCCGCCCATCCTTTTTCCCTGCTCCTGCTCTCTGTCTCACTTTCTTCTGCGAGCATATCTTCTGTTTCCCACTCTCGCAGATATTTCTCCTGATTTTTTTCAAACAAACTGTCAATTTTCTTCATGCACCAGAAGCCTATGATTCCCGCTGATAAAAATACAATGATCATCCATATGTTCTGCATCCTGTGACCGCCCCTCTGACTCTGCTATATTTTCTTATCTATTCCATTAGATATGGAAACACTTCTGTACATTTTTATTTTTTCCAAGAACAAGAAGTGTCTCATCTTCTTTGAAACAATAATCGGAATGAATCTCCGGATTAATCTGATCATCTTTTTTTACTGCAAGAAGCGTCACATTATATTTCCTGCGAATATCTAACTGATGGATGGTCTTTCCCACCCATGCCTTTGGTGTCTCCGTCTCATAAATAGAGTAATCCGGTGTCAATTCAATATAGTCAAAAATGTGATCAGATGTATAGCGGATTGCCGTCCATGCTGCAAGCTGCTTTTCCGGATACACTACATGGTCCGCCCCATTTCTCAACAAAAACTTCGCATGAACATCTCTTGCCGCACGCGCTACAACTTTTCTGGCTCCCAAATCTTTTAAAAGACTTGTCGTTTCCAGAGAACTCTGAAATGCATCTCCGATCGCAACGATACAGACATCAAAATTTCGTACTCCCAAAGAACGGACGAATGCCTCCTCTGTACTGTCCCCGATCTGTGCACTTGTCAAATATGGAAGTGCATCTTCCACTCTCTTTTCGTTTTTATCCACCGCCAAAACTTGATGATTCATTTCATTTAATTTTCTGGCAACATGTCTCCCAAAACGTCCTAATCCGATTAATAATACTGATTTCATATCTCTTCTCCTAACCTATCGTTATTTTTTCCTGTGGTAATTTTGATTTCGTAAAACGGTGTCCAGATACAACCGCAAAAATCAGTGTCAACCCACCGACCCTTCCCCAGAACATGAGAAGGATTAAAAGCATGTGGGAAAACAGACTCAGCTGAGGTGTTAAACCAAGGGACAACCCAACGGTCCCAATTGCCGACGATGTCTCAAACAGCGCTCCCATAAGCGGAACCTGATCGACACAACTGATCACGACTCCGCCCAGAAGAAACAGGGACATATACAAAAACAAAATGGTCGCTGCATTCTTCACTGTCTCTGACGGAATTCTTCTTCCGAAACACTGTACATCTTCTTTCCTGAAAAAAACTGCAAAAGAAGTGAGAAGCAACACAGCAAGTGTCGTCGTCTTAAATCCACCCGCCGTCGATCCCGGTGAACCGCCGATCAACATCAGCAAGATCATGATCAATTGGCTTGGCTCACTCATACGGTTCAGATCAACCGTATTAAACCCTGCCGTTCTTGGCGTTACAGACTGAAATGCAGACGCAAGAATCCTCTCTTTTTCGCTAAGGTCCGTCCACTCAGTTCTTCCAAACTCATAAAAATAAAAATACAGTGCCGGAAGCAAAATTAAAAGAATTGTCACAGTCAAAATAACCTTACTTTGCAGACGATACTTGTGAAAATGTAGTCTGTGGTTCCAAATATCATCCCAAGTCAAAAATCCAATTCCACCAATCACGATCAACGCCATGATTGCAAGGTTGATTGTAGTATTTCCGTTAAATCCGGTCAGAGAGGAGAACGGTTGGTTCACCCCCATCAAGTCAAAACCTGCATTGCAAAACGCAGATACCGAATGAAATACTGCATACCACACTCCTTTCTTCATCCCAAATTCTTCACAGAATACAGGCGCCATGAAAATTGCTCCGAGAAGCTCGATTGCCAGCATCGCGCGCAGAATAAATCCGGTCAGTCTTACAATTCCTCCTACCTGTGTCGCGGAAATTGATTCCTGCATCGTACTTCTCTGCATCAGACCGATCTTTCTCCCCGAAAGAATTGCAATGGCAGAAGCTGCTGTGATCACTCCCATTCCTCCGATTTGGATCAACACCATAATGATCAGCTGTCCCTGCATCGACCAGTAACTCGCAGTGTCATGAATCACCAATCCGGTCACACAAATTGCTGACGTTGATGTAAATAATGCATCCGAAAATGAAGTCCCTACCTTTTCTACTGTAGAGGATGGAAGCATCAGCAGAAGACAACCCATCAGATTTACAAGAATAAATCCAAAAATAATCATCTGCGGAGAAGAAAAATGTAATTTTTTTTGTATCACGTCCATAAAGTATCTCCTGAAAAAAGTTATCCGATTCTTCTTCGATCTCGGTATTCTTTATATTACTTTAACACTCATTAACGCCGCATAAAGAAAAATATGCCAGTATTAAAATCGTATAAAGATTTTAATACTATTTTTATTATTTGTCATTCTTTTTCTTCGTTTCTTCTTTCCATCCGTCCACTCACCAGATTGATTCTCGCAAACACTAATGCCGCCTCATTTAACATTGCAGTCAGAAGTCCATATTCAAATGATGGAATCTGTCGTTTTTCTTCAAGTAGAATTCCCATTACACCGTAAATTTCATCACTTGTCTGAATCGGAAGATACATTGCCTTTGCCCCCGGAAGTGTATGTGTGCAGCAGCCTGCACGCTTCTTATTTGCAATCACCCAGTCTGCCACTGCCCATTCCTGATTATCTATCATACCTCGTAACTCTTCTCTCGACTCTCCTTCTTTTGGAAACACCCACGGTCCCACCGCTTTCCCATCTTTATTCAAGAAGAATACAACCGGAAGATTCATAAGCTTTAACACCTGACCGCTCAATTCTTTTAAAATGTCCTTAATATTATCTACCCGGCGCATTCTCCTGCTATTGTCAAGGAGAAGTTCTGTCCGATACATCATCTTGGCACTTTCTCTTGCTTGTCTTCTGGCATTAGAAATGATCGCTGAAATGCTCAGAGAAAAAATCAGCATAAAAAGAAACGTCATACCGTACCCTTTCTTATAGATTTCTAGACTGTATAACGGCTCTACAAACAAAAAATCAAAAACCAACACACTGATCAGCGATACTGCTGCCGGTAGAAACCACCGTCTTGTATATAGAGAAAGAAGCAATACTCCAAGCAGATAAACCATGATAATGTCTGCATTTAAAAATCCAAGATACTGCATTCCCAGTCCGGCTGCCGTCGACAATATAAGCGACAGAAACCCTTTTATCACTTCTGCTCCACATCCTTCCCCTCTCTGAGAATCAACACCTCTCTTCTTTTTGAACTCTTCGCTCCACTTTCTCTTGTTGCTCTGTCTATCCGGAATAATGTAGATTTCTATGCCCTTTGTGTAGCTGTCAATCTGATCTGTCAGATTCCGCTTCCGCTGCCCCAGTACTGAGCGATGACTCGTTCTCCCAATGACAATCTTTGATGCTCCGCTGATTCTTGCATACTCTGCAATCTGAAACGCAACATCCTCACCGAAGACCGTTGCGATTTTAGCGCCTAGAAGCCTCGCCAGCCTGATATTTTCATCTCTTTTCTTCTTCACATGCTCATCCGCATTCTGCAGGGATGGTGTTTCTACATACAGTGCGGTAAATTTTCCCTGAAAGGCATAGGCAAGCCTCGATGCGCTGCGGATGACTTTCTCGCAACTTGGTGCCGGAGAAATACAGACAAGAATATGTTCCCCTTGATAAATTTCCCGCTTCTCATCTCCCGACACTGCCTGTTGTCCTTTCGCTGCCTCCCGGTTGACTTTATCTGCAGTCCTCCGAAGTGTGATTTCTCGAAGAGCAATCAGCTTTTCTTTCGCAAAAAAGTTATGAAGTGCCCGCTCTGCCTGTGTAGATTTATAAATTTTCCCGTCTTTGAGGCGCTGGATCAGCACGTCCGGCTCAATATCAATCAGCTTAATCTGTGTTGCCCTATCAAAAATAAAATCTGGAATTCGCTCCTTGACGTGTATTCCGGAAATCTTTCCTACGATATCGTTCAAACTTTCCAGGTGCTGTATATTAACGGTCGTATAGACATCAATTCCTGCGTTTAAAATCTCTTCAATGTCTTCATACCGTTTCTGATGGCACATGCCCGGCGCATTTGTGTGAGCTAATTCATCAATCAAAACTACTTCCGGATTTCTCTTTAAAATTCCGTTTAAATCTACCTCTCTCAGTTTGATTCCTTTATAATCGACAAGAAGGGGTGGAATTTTTTCCAGCCCCTCTTCTTTGCTCCTTGTCTCTGCACGCTCATGCGGTTCAATATATCCGGCAACCACATCCACACCGCTTTTCTTCAGATCATGCGCCGCTTCCAGCATGGCGTAAGTCTTTCCGACTCCCGCCGCATAACCTAAAAATATACACATCTGTCCTGTTTCTTTTTTATTCATCCAATGTAACTCCCATCTTCTCGGCAATCTCGATGTTACACTTCAACACATTTACCTTCTCTTCTCCGAAGATTCCGAGAAACTTATGTTCTGTATTCTCTTCTACGATTGTTTCCACTTCTTCCTCAGAAAGTCCACTGTTTGCAACTACAATCGGAATCTGGACTTTAGCGGATGCTGGACTAATATGAGGATCTAACCCGGAACCGGAAGCGGTCAGAAGATCTGCTGGTACCTCTCCTTCCAATTCTTTTCCTGTAGAATTCTCGTACTTCTTTTGAAATGCTTCCATATCTTTTTCCACGCGCGTCTGAAGTTCTTCCGTCGTGCTTCCATAGTTGTAAGAACCGGAAGCCGGTCCTGTGTAAGTGCCGTCCTCTTTTTCTTTCTCTGAATATACATTATAATTTACCGAAGAAACTCTTCCCTGAAAATACTGTTCCCCTTCAAACTCCTGTCCAATCAATTCTGAACCGACTTTCTTTCCGTTTATTTCTATCATACTTCCATTTGCCTGTTTTTTAAAGAGTAATTGACCTGCTCCCGTCATCACAAGCGGATAAACAACTCCGCACAGCACGATCAGTACCAGTGTGATGCCAAATGCTTTTTTTAAATAAGATGTAAAATTTTTCATCTTTCTCTTCTCCTTTTTTCTGTCTCTATAATCCTAATAGTGCGAGCAAAGGTGTCACTACAATATCAATCAGCTTGATACCGATAAATGGAACGATGATTCCACCAAGTCCATAGATTCCCATGTTCTTTAAAAGCATTTTCTCAGAACGCATCGGTTTATATTTGACACCTTTCATTGCAATCGGGATCAGACACGGAATGATGATTGCATTGAAGATCAAAGCAGAGAGGATTGCGCTGAATGGTGTGGACAGTTTCATAATATTTAATACCTGCATCCGCGGGATGACAAGTGTAAACATTGCCGGAATGATCGCAAAATATTTTGCTGCATCGTTTGCAATACTGAATGTTGTCAGGGATCCTCTCGTAATCAGAAGCTGTTTTCCAATCTCCACGACTTCCAGAATCTTAGTCGGATCGGAATCCAGATCGACCATGTTGGCTGCTTCTTTCGCTGCGGAAGTTCCACTGTTCATCGCCAGTCCGACATCCGCCTGTGCAAGCGCCGGTGCATCATTTGTCCCATCTCCAGTCATCGCAACAATCTTTCCTTCTCCCTGCTCTTTCTTAATCTCATCAATCTTATCTTCCGGCTTACACTCTGCGATAAATCCGTCCACACCTGCTTCTTTTGCGATGGTTGCCGCTGTCAGCGGGTTATCCCCGGTGCACATGATCGTTTTGATACCAATCTCTCTTAACCGTTCAAATCGTTCCACAAGCCCCGGTTTTACGGTGTCTTTCAGGTAAATCACACCGTAGATGACATTCTCCACACAGACAACAAGTGGTGTTCCTCCAAGACTTGAGATATCTGTCACGATTTTTTCCAGATCAGAAGGAATCTTTCCTCCTTTGGCAGCAACATATTTTTTGATTGCGTCAAAGGCACCTTTCCGGATTTGTGTGCCATCTTCCAGATTGACACCGCTCATCTTTGACTGAGCAGTGAATTCCACAAACTCTACCTGATCTGCCACAGACTCTTCCATTCTTGTTCCCATTGTCTTTCCAAGCTCTACTACAGATTTTCCTTCCGGTGTTGCATCACTTAAGGAAGTCATTACTGCATAATCAATCAGATCTTCCTTTTTTATCCCTTCCACCGGAATAAAATCGGCTGCCAGTCTGTTTCCATATGTAATCGTACCGGTCTTATCAAGAATCATCGTATCGACATCACCACATGCTTCCACTGCCTTTCCAGACAATGCAATGACATTATATCTTGTTACACGGTCCATTCCCGCAATACCGATTGCCGAAAGCAATCCCCCGATCGTAGTCGGGATCAGGCAGACAAGCAATGCGATCAGTGTTGCCACTGGAATCTCAACTCCAGAATAATCTGCGAAACAATAAAGCGTCACAACAACGATCAAGAAAATAACCGTCAGACTGATCAACAGAATGTTCAGCGCAATCTCATTTGGTGTCTTCTTTCTGGAAGCGCCCTCAACAAGTGAAATCATTTTGTCAAGAAAAGAATGACCCGGATCTGAAGTGATTCTTACTTTCAGCCAGTCGCTGACTACTGTCGTTCCTCCTGTTACCGACGAGAAATCTCCTCCTGCTTCTCTTGTGACCGGGGCAGACTCTCCGGTAATCGCAGACTCATCGACAGATGCGATTCCTTCGATCACTTCTCCGTCCCCCGGTATCATCTCATTTGTCCGTACGATGACGATATCACCTTTTTTCAACTCTGATGCACTGATTTTCTTCTCGCTGCCATCTTTCATCAGAAGAACGGCAGTCGTATCTTTCTTTGTCTTCTTTAATGTTTCTGCCTGTGCCTTTCCCCGTCCTTCTGCGACAGATTCCGCAAAGTTCGCAAACAGGATTGTGACAAACAAGATCACGGTGACAATTCCATTATAGACTCTTAAATTTGCCTCATCCCCGAAGATTGTCGGGAAAACTGTCAGCACCAGTGTAATAAAAAATCCAATTTCCACAACGAACATGACCGGATTTTTTATCATATATCTCGGATCTAATTTCTGAAACGATCCGATGACAGCAGATCTCATAATATCCTTTGTAATAAATTTTGTTTTTTTACTTTGTTCTTCCATTTCCGTCAAGATCCTTTCACCCTATTATGGCATCCACAGCACAAGATGTTCCGCAATCGGTCCAAGTGCCAGTGCCGGGAAAAATGTAAGTGCTGCAAAAATATACACAACAAACACAAGAATAAATACGAACAGTACGTTGTCTGTGCGGAGTGTTCCGACTGTCTCATTGACTCTTCGCTTCGCAAGAAAACTTCCGGCGATTGCAAGCTGCGCGATCATCGCAATATATCTTCCGAAAAACATCGCAAGTCCCGTCGTAATGTTCCAAAAATAAGTATTATCTGCAAGTCCCTCAAAACCAGAACCATTGTTCGCTGCTGAAGAAGCATATTCATACAATACTTGCGACAATCCGTGAAATCCCGGATTTGTAATTCCTTCCTGCCCTGCACCTGTCATCACTGCCAGTGCGGAGAAACCGAGAATCAGAAGCGGATGAATGATCAGCACAATCGCAACCAGCTTCATCTCTTTTCCCTCAATCTTCTTATTCAGGTATTCCGGCGTCCGACCAATCATCAGACCGCATAAAAATACAGCAAGGATCACATACATGATCATATTCATCAATCCGACACCCTTGCCGCCAAACACACAGTTTAACATCATATGAAGCATCGGGATCATTCCTCCGAGCGGGGTCAGTGAATCGTGCATATTGTTGACAGTTCCAGTCGTAAAGGAAGTGGTCGTTGTAGTGAAAAGTGCTGATTGCGCAACTCCAAAACGAACCTCTTTTCCTTCCACATTCCCAACCGTCTGATCCAGTCCCGCTTCTGCAAGCAAAGGATTGCCAGACTTCTCCGCCAAATAACATACGGTAAGTCCTACAAGGAATAAGATAGACATTGCTGCAAAAATCGTTCTTCCCTGAGAACCAAAGCAAGTCACATTTTTTTTGATCTTTGCGACTGCGTTTCCTGTTTTCTCCTTTTTCCGCTCTGCGGCCATTTTACCAAAAGTAATGACACAGGCACCCGGTAAAAGCATCATAGAATATAGTTCAATGAGGTTGGAAATGATAGTCGGATTTTCAAATGGAGTGGAAGAGTTTGCTCCGAAGAATCCTCCTCCATTTGTTCCGAGATGTTTGATACTCTCAAGCGCCGCTACCGGCCCCATTGCAATATCCTGAAGTCTTCCCTCTATCGTCTCCACAGTTGCAGTTCCTGCCAGTGTCTGCGGTACTCCCTGCCAGATCAGAAGGATTCCAATCACAATCGAAAACGGAAGTAAAATTCTTGTAGTGATGCGGATCACATCTTCATAGAAGTTCCCGACACCTTTGCTATTTCCAGTAATTCCTCTGCAAAATGCCATACAGGCTGCATATCCGGTTGCGGCCGACGTAAACATCATAAAGGTAATGACTACCATCTGACTTAAATAAGAAAGGCCGGATTCCCCGGCATAATGCTGAAGGTTTGTATTCGTCATAAAACTGATGATTGTGTTAAATGACAGTGTCGGTTCCATTCCTTCAATCTGGTTTGGATTTGCCAGCAGTATTCCCTGCACTCTTAGAATGAAATACCCTGCAAATACCATCACCGCATTTGTCATCAAAAGACTGATCGCGTATTGTTTCCACGTCATTCCCTCTCCTTTGATTCTGCACACTTTATACATCATCCGGTCTATTCTGTTAAATACCGGATCTGCAAATGTCTTTCGGTTGGTGGCGATATGATACATGTAATTTCCGACTGGAATCACCAATGCAATATAAATCGCCAGTGTGATAATAATCTGCAACATTTATTTTTCCTCCATATGATAGTATTTTTCTTTTTTTCTTTCTTTGGCTGTCCCGACCTGCTTTTCGCACCAGTCCGCCAGCAGTTTCATACTTCCAAAACAGATCAGCAACAACAAAATCATAAAAATATCTGTTATCATTATTCATACCTTCCTTCTCCATTTGTTTCCATATCAAATTAGCATAACGAAAATTAAGCCGGTGTTATAAATCTTCACTTTTCCATTAAAATCCTATAAAATTTGATATCAAAAAAAGCAACTACCCTATTGGATAATTGCCTTTTCTAAAACTTCTATTATAACTTTTTAATGCCGGAAGCCCTCTTCCCATTTTATATCCACCCAAAAACTATACCAAATGGCAGCATCACCACAGTTGTAGTGAGTGTAAGTGCTCCGACAAGTAAAACCGGTGCTCCTAAAAATGCAAGCGCACATGTCGCAACTGGATATTTATCTGAAAAATGATCAAACTCTTCTTTGCATTTCTTTTTCATCGTCGTCACCCGACTGATTATCTGCTTCATCATTCATTCCCTCCTTATGCTTTCCACAGATTATCATGTCAAGAATTAAAATACTTCTAAAAAGAAATGCGTAAAGTTAAAATTAAATAAGGATTGTTTTTTACAGGCAAGATGTCTGTTAGGAAATCTCCTCCATCTCTGTCCGTCTCCACTCAATCCGCGCAACAAACAGATCTCCGTTTACCTCGATTGTAAGTTTCCCTTTCTGAAGTTCCACAAAGCTTTTGACAATCGCAAGTCCCAGCCCGGATCCTTCTGTGTTTCTTGAAACATCCCCGCGAACAAATCGCTCTGTAATATCTCCCGGATTAAAATTTAATTCTCCTTTGGAAATATTTTTCATTGTGATCGTAACTATATCCTCGTTATCTGACACATCGATATACACCCTCGTACCTTCCAGTGAATATTTCAAAATATTGATCAACAGATTTTCAAAGATCCTATAGGTCTTCTGACTATCTAAAGTAAGATACACCTTTTCCTCCTGAAAGTTCCACCGGAAATCAAGCTCGGATTTCTCCACCCGTTCACTCAGTTCTAACCTCACCTGTTTTAAAAGTGAAATAATGTCTACTTTTGCCAATTCAAGCTTCACATTTTTGCTTGTCGCCTTGCTGACCTCAAATAAATCCTCAATCAGTACTTTGAGCCGCATAGATTTTCGCTCCAACACGTTGATATAGTTTTCTCGCTCTTCGTCCGTGATTCCTTCTTCTTTCAGCAGATTCACATAAGTGATGATTGCGGTCAGCGGTGTTTTCAGATCGTGGGAAACATTGGTGATCAGCTCCGTCTTCATCTTCTGACTTTTGACCTCTTCGTCTACCGCTGACTTAAATCCGCTCTGGATCTGGAGTAACTGCTTTCTGACTGGATCAAAAATTCCGAAATCCTGTTCCATAGACATATCAAGGTTGCCGGATGCAATCTTCTCTGTCGCCTGAAGCATCCGCTGATAATCCTGTTTGATCTTATAATACTTTTTGCAGATAGTCCGGAATAAGACCACTGAGTAGATCAGCACTCCCGCAATTCCAAAGAACCATCCCATACAAAACAGTGATACGATCACAAACTGTGCTGCAACAAACCGGAAGATTACTTTATTGGATTGTTCCTGCAAATCAATCCGAAAGAATATGTCAACTCGCTTTGCCAGTCCGCTCCATTTCTTTTTCAGAAAAGAACATGCTTTTTCCAGTTTCGCACGATGTTTTTTCAGAAACGGAATCAAAAATATCCTTTCTCTGACTGCTTGTTTCCATCCGATACTGATTAGATTTCGGATGCTTCCTGTCACCCAGTAAATTAGACTGAAGTATATGATCCAGACAATCAGATTCCATGCCATGACCATACTTTCTGCATCTCCATTGCTCAATCCGAGCTGTACCAGTCTATCCTGAATATCTCCTCTCATTGTGCTGATGACCAGACTGGTAACTGCCTCCCACAAGATCAGCAGTCCTATGACAGTAATTCCAATGATTTCTACCGGCATCTGGAACCCTCTCTCGTTTCCGGTATTTAACTTTTTCACAAACGGAAGAAGTATCGCCGCACCGATCAGAACAAAAATCGAAATTCTGATCATATCCGCCATTCCGCTTCTATAATAAACGGCATAAAACGGATTCCCGATATAGGACTGATATGCCTCCCCCTGTTCCTTAGTCATACCATATAAAAATGTACAGTCCGCCGGAGTTCCCATCTCTTCTGCTGTCTCTACATCTTCATATTGATCTTCGTATTGACAATACAGTCCTTCCGACAGACGCACTTTCATTTTTTGGGCATAAGTTCCATAGCATTCTGTCACTTCTGCATTTCCAAGATGATCGTATTCCATCTGTACGATCCAGTCATATTTTTTTAGATGATCTTGTGCAAGAAGTTGTTTTAAAGATTCCCCGTTCTTTAGAATCGTTTTTCCATTTTTATTTAACACTTCATATTGAAGATATGGACGGATTTCCCGGAAAGAATTTCCCGGTGGATCCAGCTCCCGCGTATTCGCCCCACTGATTTCTTCATGTAAAACTTGATTTCCATTGTAAAGCATTTCCGCGAATTCCCGTGTCGTATAATATTTTCTGCTCTCTTTCTCACTCTGCTCTCGTATATGCGGATAGGCGGACAAAATCACCATCGCCGGAACTATGCAGAGCAGCGTCCATAAAAAATATTTGATCTTACATTTGTTTTTCCATCTTGTAGCCAATTCCCCACACCACCTTTACATACTTTGGTTCTTTTGGATTAATCTCAATCTTTTCCCGGATATTCCGGATATGTACCATGATTGTCTCCGTGTTGACCGCTTTTTCATTCCAGACTCTCTCATAGATCTCCTCTGCTGAAAAGACTCTTCCCGGATGTTTGATCAAAAGCAGCAAAATCTTAAATTCAATCGGCGTCATCTTGACCTGTCTTCCGTCCACAAGCACTTCCACACGGTCTTCATTGACCTCCAGCCCTCCGATCATATAGGATCTTTCCTTTTCTTCTTTTTTGTTGAGAGCCTCCTGAAATCGATTGTATCTGCGAAGCTGAGAGTTCACCCGCGCCATCAGTTCCATTGGGGTAAATGGCTTTGTAACATAATCATCTGCACCGATATTAAGCCCCATTACTTTATCCACCTCCTCTGATTTTGCCGATAACATAATGACCGGAAATTCATATTTTTCCCTAAGTCTCATCGTCATCGTGATCCCGTCCATCACCGGCATCATAATGTCAACGATTGCCAGATCGATCTTTTCCCGTTCAATAATCGCTAAGCCCTCCTTCCCATTCTCTGCCTGAAAGACTGTGTACCCCTGGCTGCGCAGATAAATCTCCACACCCTCCCTAATCTCTTTATCATCTTCTACAATTACTATCTGATTCTTCATATCCCCTGCTCCCTTTCGTTCCTTTTCGTATACTTTCTATAATAGAATAAAATCTTCCATAAACAGTTTCAGTATACTACTTTTCCTTTGCAAAACCTAGTATAAAGCAGAGTTCTAAATATCCCACGGACAAAATTCTAAAGATTTTCTAAAGGTTTTCATAGAAATTTTCCGAGTATTAAAAAAATACACCCTGCCGAAAATTTCCGACAAGGCGTATCTTTATAATGTCTGTTTTGGATTCATCTTTGCATGTTCTTCCTGCAACTCATGATACAGTTCCAAAGATGTCCATTTCTGATTGTACTCCGTCACAATCGCTTTCAGATTAACTTTCGCGATTCCAGCTTTTCGAAACTCCTTTAATAGCAAGTCGATCCTGCTGCTTGTAAATCCTTTCATCACAAGCATTTCCTCTGGAAATCCTTCCCCCTCATAAATGTCCCCGGACGATGGTATCTCCTTATTTCCCGCCAAAAATCCAATCGGCTCCAAATACTGCTCCTTTGACACTTTTTTTATCTTTACCTTCATTTTTAAAAGCACCATCTTAATCTTACGCGCCTTCTCGCCCTCATCAAAATTATACAATAACACGGTCTCAAAATTCATCTCGTTTCCTCCATTTCTTCCAAGCAGATATTGTTCCCTCTGCTCTTCTACAATAATACTTCTTCGTTCCTCAAATTGCAAAGCATCCGCTCAAGATAACTGTAAAGCATCTTCTGCTCTTCCTCTGAAAATCCATTCGTCAGACGCTTCTCCAACTCTTGAAAGACAATCAAAACTTCCTTTGCCTTCTCGCTTCCAGTCGGTGTCAATGAGATGAGAAAACATCTCCTGCACTCCTCATCGGTCTTTCTTTCTACATATCCTAGTTGGACAAGCTTATCCAGATTTCTTGACAACGTCGTCTGGTCTACATGACACATCTGTGCCAGTTCTTTCTGCGTAATTTCTGTCTTTTTCAACAACGCCTTCAGTACTCCCGGTTGTCCCGGTGTCAGCCCCAGCTTTTCAAATTTCGGTCTTAACGTCTGTCTGCGCTCCATATCAAGGCAGAACAAAAGATCTCTGACCATCGCCGTTTTTTCCATATATGTTTTCCTCTTTTCTTTCCTTTTTATTCCAATTCAAACTGTCCCGTATATAACTGGTAATACCTTCCTCTCTGCTCCAACAGCTCCTCGTGATCTCCCCGCTCGATAATTTCCCCATGGTCTAACACCATGATCGCATTGGAATTTCTAACCGTAGAGAGCCTGTGAGCAATGACAAATACTGTACGTCCCTTCATCAGAGAATCCATTCCTTTCTCGATTAATCGCTCCGTTCTTGTATCGATAGAACTTGTCGCCTCATCAAGAATCAGCACCGGAGGATCTGCAACTGCCGCCCTTGCAATTGCAAGCAGCTGTCTCTGCCCCTGTGACAGATTTGCACCGTCACTTTCGATCATCGTATCGTATCCGTTTGGGAGGCGCCGGATAAAAGAATCTGCATTGGCCAGTTTCGCTGCCTGCTCCACTTCCTCCTGACTTGCATCCAGATTTCCATAGCGGATATTTTCTGCAATCGTCCCCGTAAATAAATGAGTGTCCTGAAGTACCAGTCCAAGAGATCTTCTAAGATCTGCCTTCTTGATTTTTTTCACATCAATCCCATCATAAGTAATACATCCGCCCTGCACATCATAAAAACGGTTGATCAGATTAATGATCGTCGTCTTTCCTGCGCCAGTCGAACCGACAAAGGCAATTTCCTGACCTGGCTTGGCATAGAGACTGATCTTCTTTAAGATCTGTTTCTTTTCTGTATATCCAAACTCTACCTCATGAAAGCGTACATCTCCACAAAGCGGGACCACTGTCCCATCCTCCGTATCTCTCCATGCCCATTTTCCACTTCTCTCTCTGCATTCCTCCAAAGAGCCATCTTCTTTTTCCCGAACTCTGCACAGTGTGACAGTTCCCTCGTCCCACTCCAGTTCTTCGTCCATCATATCAAAAATCCTCTCTGCTCCGGACAATGCTGCCAGCAGGAAATTGACCTGCATTGTAAACTGATTGACCGGCATCGCACTCTGCCTGACGTAAACCAGATACGATGCAAGGCTTCCGAGATCCATCATCCCATGGATCACAAACAAACCACCTACACATGCAGAAACCGCATAATTGACATAGGAGAGGCTGACGATTGTAGGAATCAGCATTCCGGAATACTGAAATGCACTTGTGGAAGCTTTCCGGAGATTTTCATTTCTTTTGGAAAATTCTTTAAAATCCACCTCTTCATGGTTAAACACTTTTTCGACCTTCTGTCCACCCACCATCTCCTCGATAAATCCGTTGACCTCACCTAAATATTTCTGCTGGCTGTTAAAATACCGTTTTCCCCTTGCACCGCTATACTTTATGAATAAAAACATCAAAAGCATGAACACCAACACAATCAGTGACAACTTAAAATTCAGAAGAATGATACAGATAATTGTTCCGGCAATCGTAAAAAAACTCTGGATCAAAGTTGTGAAACTGTTGTTTAACGCTTCTGAGATCGTATCTACATCATTCGTAAATCGACTCATAAGCTCCCCATGTGTATGTCCATCAAAATATGACAATGGAAGCCCCTGAGTGTGACGAAACAAATCTTCTCTGATCTCACTTACCACCTGCTGTCCCGTACGCGCCATAATCTGTCCATAGCCATAAGTTGCAAGTACTCCTACCGCATACATCACTCCCATAAAGAAAAGCATTCTCGCAAGTCCTTCCACATCCCCCGGAAGAATATAGCGATTGACAACCGGCTTTAAAAGATATGTCCCAAGAATGCTCGCCACACTGCTGACAGTAACAAGGATGGCTACAATGGCCACGGCAATCTTATGTACACCGAGATACCCAAGTAATCTTTTCAATGTTTTCTTTGTGTCTTTTGGTTTTTTACAGTTCATCGTCCTTGCCATTACAGTCCACATCCTTCCTGCTGAGAGTAATAAATCTCTTGATAAATCTCATTTCGCTGCAACAGTTCCTCATGTGTTCCACAATCATTCAGCTTTCCATCTTCCATGATCAGAATCTGATCCGCATGCATCACCGAAGTAATTCTCTGTGCAATAATAATTTTTGTCGTATCAGCGAGATTGTTCTGCAACGCCTCCCTGATCTTCGCCTCGGTTGCTGTGTCCACCGCACTTGTAGAATCATCCAGAATTAAAATGCGCGGCCGCTTCAGCAATGCTCTGGCAATGCACAGTCGTTGTTTCTGTCCACCAGACAGATTCACACCACCTTGTTCCACCTGTGAAGAAAGTCCATCTTTCATCTGTAAAAGAAATTCATCGGCACATGCCATACGACATGCTTTCATCAACTCTTCCTCACTTGCATCTTCTTTTCCCCAGCGCAGATTGTCCGCAATCGTGCCCGTAAACAACGTATTTTTCTGAAGTACCATAGCGACCGCCTCACGCAGATGCTTCAGCGGATATTGTTTAACCGGTATTTGATCGATCAAAATTTCTCCTTCTGTCACATCATACAACCTTGGGATCAGCTGTACAAGTATAGACTTTGCAGATCCGGTCCCTCCAATGATTCCTACCGTCTGCCCCGGTTCAATATGAAAAGATACATTCGAAAGCACATATTTTTTTCCTTCTTTTTTATATTTAAAAGAAACATTCCGAAATTCAATCTCTCCGGCTTTGATCTCACCTGTCGCTTCCGGATCCTCTTTCAGATCAATCTCTTCATCAAGTACATCCAAAATCCGCTTTCCAGAAGCCATCGCTCTTGTCAGCATCAGAAACACATTTGAAATCATCATCAGCGAGTTTAAAATTTGAAGAACATAGCTTAAAAAACCTGTCAGTTCTCCGACCTGCATCTCCCCGGCAAAGATCAGTTTTCCTCCGAACCATAAAATGCATATGATCGTTGTATACATGACAAGCTGCATGGCAGGCATATTTAGCACAGCTGTTCGAAAAGATTTCTCAGAAATACTTTTTAGTTCCTGATTGACCTGCGCAAATTTCACTTTCTCATAATCTTCCCGGACATATGCCTTCACAACACGGATTGCCGTCAGATTTTCCTGAATCATCCGGTTTACAAGGTCTATTGCCGACTGCATCCTCGTATACAGTGGTCTGACTTTTCGGATCACAAGCCAAAGGCAGATTCCAAGTGTAGGCGCCGCGACAAAGAATACAAGCGCCAGCTTCGCATTCAATAAGAAAGACAAGATCATTCCGGTCACCATCATTAATGGAGCCCGGATCAGCGGACGGATTCCGTTTGAAACAGCATTTTGGATCAATGTCACATCACTTGTCAATCTCGTTACAAGCGAAGAAGTGGAAAACTTATCCGTATTTGAGAAAGAAAATTCTTGTATTTTACGATATTCCGCCTTCCTGAGTTCTGCTCCAAGCCCCTGCCCACAAAGTGCCGCAAACCTAGCATACCCGATCCCGAGAACTAGAGAAATCCCGGCACAGAATACCATCTGCAATCCTCTCTCCAGAATATATGCCTGATCTCCATTCGCCACGCCAACATCAATGATATCTGCCATGATCATCGGAATGATCAGCTCAAAAAGCGTTTCAAATGCCACGCAAAGGCAGCTTAGCACCGCATACATCTTATACTTTTCCATGTACACATAAAACCGTTTTAGCATTCCATCAACCCCCTTCCTTTTTCTCTAACACTTCTGCAATCTTCTCTTCCTGCGTATACCTCTATACATATACAACTGTCACAGTTACAATATTTTCATATACATTAGTTGTATATACAACAATCATCTTTATCATAAACATATTTTTTTCCATTGTCAATGAAAAGCACCAATAAACTCTTTCCTCTTGCAATATGAAAGGCTGCGGAAGTATTCTCTCACCTCCGCAGCCTCTCCTGCATTTTCTAAAACATCGCTGTTCTTTTTTCTCTGTACTAATGAATCTCCAAAAGCTTCTGCTTTAGTTCCCCTTCCATACGATTTAACTCCACCTCTGCTGCACGACGTTTTTCCTTTCCCTCTGTCTGGATTTTCATCACTTCATCCAGCGTAGCGATCAACGACTCATTTGTCGCCTTCAGTGTTTCCATATCCACAATGCCTCGCTCCGTCTCTTTTGCGGTCTCAATCGTTGCCATTTTCAATGTCTCTGCGTTTTTGCGGAGCAGGGCATTTGTCATGTCGGTCACTTCCCGCTGTGCTTTCGCGGCCTTCGCAGAATTTTCCACACCGATTGCCAGTACCATCTGACTCTTCCAAAGCGGAATCGTATTGACGATCGTCGACTGAATCTTCTCTGACATTAATGTATCATTGCTCTGCACAAGACGAATTTGCGGAGCCATCTGAAGCGAAACCGCCCTTGTCAGTTCTAAATCATGGATCTTCTTCTCAAACCGATTACAAAGAGACGAAAGATCACTTACCGCCTGTGCATCTTCCGGCAAGCCGCTTCCCTTTGCCTTTGCTTCAAGCTGTGCCATCTCTGTAGTGCGCACTTCTTCCAGCTTTCGTTTTCCTGCAGCAATATACATCGACAATTCTTTAAAATAAGTGACATTTAATTCATACATTTTGTCAAGCATTGCAATATCTTTCAATAACTGAATCTGATGGCTCTCAAGTGCATCACAGATTCGCTCGACATTTCCTTCCGCCTTCTCATACTTTGCTTTCATATTTGCCAGCTTATTCCCACTTTTCTTAAAGAAGCTAAAAAAGCCCTTATCTTCCTCTTCTTCCTCTAGAGTTCTCAACTCCGATACGACACTTGCCAGCATTTCCCCTACTTCTCCGAGGTCTTTTGTGCGCACATTCTCCAGCGCCGTCTCTGAAAAATCCGCCATCTTCTTCTGCGCCCCTGCACCGTACTGTAAAATCATATTGGAACTGTGCAGATCAATCTTCGCCGCAAATTCTTCCACCATGCGTCTCTCTTCCGGAGAGAGATTCACTTCCTCTTCTTTCACAAGTGGCTCCGGTTCCTTCTCTGCCACCGCCGCCTTCTCTTCTCCGAATGGGTCCAACGTCAATGTCGGCGCTTTCTGCATCATCTCATCTAAATCCTGTGCCATCTTGATTCCTCCTATCCTCATCTGCCATTTTCTGACACACTTCTAAAAATCACTCTCTTTGTAGCCTTCCCTCGCAAACATTGCTTCCAGCACAGAGATATCTGCTGACACATCAAATGCCGTATCCTGAAACAAGTCATCCAAAAGCTTCTCAAATGCGACAATGATCGTATCCATCGTGCGCTCAATCTCTGTCATTGCTGTTGTAACATTCTCACCTTTGACCGGAAGTCCGTCAAACTCCCGATAAGTATTGACCAGCTTCAATGTTGTCGGCAAATAATATTCCATAAATTTTTTCATCTCTCCCGCCTGCTCCGGATGACGGATCACGGACTCAAAAATCTTACTGATGATCAGTTCCAATTTATCTAATTTCGCCGAAATCACCTCTCCCGGAATTGCATCATTTGCCTCTCGAAGTGACGTAATATATCGTCCACCTTCCTGAACCATCTCCTGAATTTCCAGAGAAATCTCCTGGGCTTCCTTTTTCTCCTCTCTCCGCTGCTCTTTCTTCTGCTCTGCCTGTCTCTGTTTTGCCGCCTTCTGCTCTTCTTCTCGCTGTTTCCACGACTGCTGTGCCTGTAAATACTGTTGATACGACTTATCATCCAACATCAGACAAGTCCCCTGCTCATCAATATGCCCTTGAGGAAATGCTCCCCGTCGGATCATCTTCTTTAACTCCCTCAACATCTCTTTCTCCGAAAGATTCATCTTCGCCGCCAGTTCCTCAATCTGACAGAACGCTCGTCCATTTAATATTTCCACACAGCGAAGCACTTTTTTATATCCTTTTCTGTTGGAAAGCCCTTTCCATAAAAGTATCAGCGACAAAATAAAAATCGGAAGCTGAACAATCAAGGAAATACCTAGCAGATGCAGGTGCCCGGTAAACAGAGAAGAAATCAGCAAAATCAGCTCCAACAAGCCTCCCAAACCAAGTCCCAACGAGCCAAACACGATCAGCAAAATCCCAGATACTTTCCCAACTGGCTGAACCCTCTTCTCATACGTCGCTGCCGGCTGACTTTGACCAGCACCACCTGCATACTTCTTTCTCCCATATGCCTGCTCTGCGCTTCCTGACCGTGCTGTGCTTCCATAAGTTCGGTCTGCGCTTTCTGACTGGGTTGTTCTTTCATAAGTACGCTTCTGACCTCCCATATTCTGTTGCCACTTGGACTGGTCTGCACGGTCGTATTTGCTATGAGGATCTACATGCGGAAGGAAATCCGTATCTCTGTATCCCCCAAACTGCCGTCGTGCTTCCTCCAGTGCCTGGTTCACTGTCCTTCCGATATCCTGATTCAACTTACTGAAGTTCATCGACCGCATCGCATCGTCGACCATCTTGCTGACCTGCTCACCTATATTCGAAAAATCTCTGTTATCCATAACTCTATCGCAGCCTTTCTCTTTTTGCACTCTGATTTTCTTCTATTATATAAAAAACCAATTTTTTTTACAATGAACTTTTTCTAAAAATCATTCCTGGAAAGGAAGATACAGTCTCCCTTCAACCATTCTTTGCTTTGCTTCTTTGGAATCCATCATATATTTTTCCTCCTCACCTTCTATATTTACAATTCAATGCTTAAAAGCTCTTCGTCTGATTTTTGCGTCCATTTTTGCTTTTTCTATCTTACTATAGATTACATGAAAATAAAAAAAGGAGCAATCCCTTTTCCTGTGAATCGCTCCTACAATCTTTGTTTTTCTAAATACTTTTTATAAATTTTCTTTAAAAAATGTTTCCATTGCCGCTGCTGCCTCAGCTTCATCGGCTCCTTCTACCCGAATTACAACTTCTTCTCCCTGCTTTGCCGCAAGCCCCATCACACCGAAAATACGCTTCGCATCTGCTGCTTTTCCTGCTTTCTCAATTTTGATATCCGATGCAAATTTTGCCGCTTCTTTGACAAGAAGACCCGCCGGTCTGGCATGAATTCCCTGGCTATCTGTGATTGTGTACTTAAATTCTTTCATTTTCTTTTCCTCTTTTCTTTCTTTTTCTCTTTATTTTCATCCGCTCTACCTTTTTTTCGGAAGCGGTTTTTTCAGGATCACAATACCTTCCATCGCAATAACAGCACCCACTGCCAACGCGATCAAAAACATCGGTGCATGATCCATGATTCCTACTACAAAGATTCCTCCGTGCGGCGCTCTTGATCCACATTCAAAAAACATAGAAAGTGCCCCTGAAACCGCAGAACCCAGCATACACGGTGGAATGATGCGAAGTGGGTCTGATGCTGCAAACGGAATTGCTCCTTCTGTAATAAAAGAAAGTCCCATAATATAATTTGTGATCGTCGTCTGTTGTTCGCTCTTCGTAAAGCGGTTTTTAAAAAATGGATACAACAGCACCGGCTTAGTTCCCTCCAGCGCATGCGGCAGACGCTCAAATGCCTTTTTCAAAAGCAACATCAAATATCCTGCCACAAATCCGGACGAAATCCACTGATCTTCCGGAAGAAATACTGATGTTCCCGCTTTTGCAAGCAATCCTCCGACAATCCCCGGCATCAAAGCCGGACGATCCGCAATGCTCATTGCAATGTATCCCGCAAGAATCGGGAACATCATCCCAAACGCGGTGTCTCCGACTGTCTTTAAAAATCCGGAAAATGTATTTCCGGTTCCAAAAATATCCGTTCCTGCATTCGCACCGTCAAACAGAAATGCCAAAGCGATTAAAATTCCTCCGCCGATTACAAACGGCAACATATAGGAAACTCCGTTCATTAAGTTCTTATAAATCTTTCTTCCGAATGACTCTTTCTCTCCACCAAATGCTTCCACTTCTTCTTTCCGGTCGCTGTGATACACGGAAATTGTTCCACTTTCTGCCTCCTCAATCAGTTCTTTTGCCCTGTGGATTCCATTTGCAACTTTTGTCACGATGACTGGCTTTCCATCAAATCTTGCCATTCTGACATCTTTGTCCGCTGCTACGATAATACAGTCACATGATGCAATTTCCTCTGGTGTCAGTACATTTTTATCTCCACCAGAACCATTTGTCTCTACCTTAATGGTATATCCAAGTTCCTTTGCTGTCCGCTCAAGACTTTCTGCCGCCATATAAGTATGAGCAATTCCGGTAGGACAGGCTGTCACTGCAAGAATCTGGTAACGTCCCTCTGACGACTGATGCTTTTCCTTCTCCTGCTCTTCTTTCGCATTTGTTTCTTCCGAAGCATCTTCCTCCCCAAATTTTTCTTTCTCCGCCTCATCTACATATGCGAGGAACTGTTCCACCGATTCTGCATGAATCAGATTTTCCCGAAAAACTTCATCCATAAGAAGCATGGACAGTCTTCCAAGTACTTCCAAATGAATATTATCCTTCGTATCTGGAGCTGCGATCAAAAAAATCAGATTCACAGGAAGTCCGTCCAGCGAATCATAATCCACACCGTTTTTTACAACCATTGCAGCAAGTCCTGCTTCCTTTACTACCGGTGTTTTCGCATGTGGAATCGCAATTCCTTCCCCGATTCCTGTTGTTCCTTCTTCTTCCCGCTTCTTTACACAGGATTTGTAGATTTCTTCATCTGAAATATTTCCGGATTCTACCATCAGTGAAACCATATGGTCAATTGTCTCTTCTTTGGAAGTCACTTGTCCATCAAGATCAATGCTACATCTCTTTAATAAATCTGTAATCTTCATATCTTTCCTCCTACAATCCGTATTCCTCCGGTGGTTGCTGCAAAAGCTTTACAATCTCGTCTTTTCCCGCAAGCCAGGATAAAAATGCACTTGCACTTCCCGCCGCAATTCCAAGCTGAAGCGCTTTCTCATAATTATTTGTGTTAAGGTAACCTGTCAGAAATCCCGCAACCATGGAATCTCCTGCTCCGACAGAATTAACTACATTCCCTTTCGGCGGCATCTTTCTGTAAACCTTTCCGTCTTCCGTCAAAAGAAGTGCCCCATCTCCTGCCATCGATATCAGCACATTGACTGCCCCCATTTCCTGCAGCTTTCTCGCATAGACAATGATGTCTTCCTCCTGTTTCAGTGTCACTCCAAACAATTCTTCTAGTTCATGATTGTTTGGCTTGATCAAAAATGGGTGATACTTCAGCACATTCAAAAGCAGATCTTTTGTAGCATCTACTACGATGTGGATTTTTCTTCCTGCAAGCCGCTCCATAATTCTCTCATAAATATCTTCCGGAAGTGTATTGGGGATGCTTCCTGCAAGTACAAGAATATCTCCTTCCTGAATCTGCTCCAGCTTTTCAAACAATTCCCGGATTGCCTCCGCTGTAATTTCCGGCCCCTGTCCGTTAATCTCACTCTCTTCACTTGCATTAATTTTTACATTGATCCTCGTCATTCCTTCTTTCAGTCTGATAAAATCTGTCGTACATCCAAAATCGGTCAACATCTTCTCCAGTGCATCTCCGGTAAATCCTGCTATAAATCCAAGCGCCCTGCTTTTCATACCAAGATTTGCCAATACTACAGACACATTGTTTCCTTTGCCGCCGGGATATATCGCCTCACAAGACGTCCGATTGACTTCCCCCAGTGTCAGATTTTCTATCTGGACGACATAATCTAACGAAGGATTAAAGGTTACTGTATAGATCATCTATTTCACCTCCACAATGTTTTTATACTTTTTCCATCTGGCATCCTGCAAATCTGTTGTAAGCACTGTCGCTTCATGAAATGTTCCAAACCGCACCGCGGAAATCTTTCCAATCTTTGTACTGTCTGCCAGCACATAACACTCTCTACATTGCTTCATTGCTTGTTCCTTTACAAAAGCTTCATGAATGTCCGGTGTCGTAAAACCAGCCTCCTCATGAATTCCGTTCGTTCCAAAAAATCCCTTTGTAAAATGGTAGCGTTTCAAACTCTCCATCGTTTCACCGCCAACAACAGCCTCTGTCGCTGCCTTTAATTCTCCACCTAGCAGGAACACCTTATATCCTTTCTCTGCGAGTGTGCGGGCATGCACAATCCCATTTGTCACAAAAACAGCTCCTTGCTCGCAGATCCAGTCGATCAGACATCCTGTCGTTGTCCCCGCATCCACATACACAAAATCATTCTTTTCAATCCGTTCTGCGGCATACTTTGCAATCCTTTGCTTTTCTTCCATATTCATGTCTTTTCGAACGGATACCGCCTCATCTTTCGTCGTATACCCCATCTGAAGCGCCGTCGCACCCCCATGTACTTTTACAAGCTGGTGTCGTTTATGTAATTCTGTCAGATCTCTGCGGATCGTCGATTCGGAAGAATCTAGTAACTCTGTCAACTCCTGGACCGTCATCGTTTTTCTCTCATTGACCAGCCTGATAATTTCATGAAACCGTTCTTCTGCCAGCATCTCGCTACCTCTCTTTCCTTTTTGTCGATTCCATATTACAATCATTTTCAATCATAGTCAATCAAAATCAATCAAAAAACTTCACCAAATTTCCTGTTTTCGTTTTAGACATTTTTACTAAAAGATCATTTTCTAAGCAATTGTAAAAAAGATTGTTTCTGACAAAAATAAATAGTATAATAGGCACATAACAAACTGATGCGCGCATCACACGATAAAGGAGGAACCTCTATGTCCAAAAAATCTAAAGCGGCAGGAGATGCCGATAAAATACACGAAGTAAAACAAACTGCGGAACAGGATCCAGCCGTTTCCAGTGCACTTTTTTGTGGGACGGACTTTGATATCTGTGAACCAGTCCCTTCCACCAGTTCAAAGGAAGCCGACATCCTTCCATTTTCAGATGTCTCTTCCGAAACAGAAAAAACGTCTGAAACAAACAATTATGCAGACCTTTCCGGGACAGGTAACACCTCTTCCGAAAACAAGGCGATTGCCTCTGAACCAGCCTCTTCTGCTGCTTCCAAACAATCAAACACTGTAGCATCAGATTCTTCCTATGAAGAAGACCCCCTTCAGAGCGATACCAGACACGAGCGACGCTCCTTCTTCTCCAAAACAGCAAGAAAGTCTGCTCCTTCGCTGGAAGAACAGATTCTCGCCCGGATAAACGATGCAGATCTGATGCGATATCTTGAGATGGAACATGAAAAACTTCATCTGCTTCAGTCGCGGAAAGAATCGCGTGAAAAGCGGCTGTTTACAATCCTTCAGCTGCTCTTGTCACTCGCTGCTGTTGTCACTGTAGTCTTTCTTCTGAGAGATAACCCAACTGTGCTCGTCAATATTTTATATATCACTGGAATCATTGTCGTTCTCTGGCTAGTGAAAAACCCTCTCGAGAAAGACCGTAAGAAAAAAGATTGATTTCGGAAAGGCAGTATTTCCGAACATACAAAAAGAACGAAGCCCCTCAGGACTGTCTTAAAAAGTCAGTTTTTTCTTCTCACTTTTTAGGACGATTCCTTTTGGCTTCGTTCTTTTTTCTCAAAAATTCTCTTTCCATCTCTCTTCTCAAATTTGTTTTTATGACAGATCACACTAAAGCTTCTCTATAAAAAACTTTTGGATTGCTTCTGCCGCTTCCTCTTCATCTTCGCCTTGGACAGTAACGTAGAGTCTGTCTCCCTTGCGTGCAATCAGACTGATGATCCCCAATAGACTTTTCCCACTCACCATCCGCACTTCTTTCTTCTCCACTTCAATCTCGGAACGAAACTCTTCTGTCATGTCTACAAACTCGACCGCCTCCTTCATATGAAGTCCCGCTTCCTTTTGAATTACATATTCCAGTTTTTTCATTAGCTTCTACAACCTCCTCTCCCCACAAGATATTTTTATGTCGTAATTATATAAAAATAGTTTTGTAAAATCAATATATTTTATTCACTTTTTCTAATTATCTTTCCTTTTTCCTATTCAAACAGCGGTGTGGATAAATATCTCTCCCCGGTATCCGGAAGTAAGACTACGATTGTCTTCCCTTCATATGCTTCCTCTTTTGCGATTCGGATTGCCGCACACAGAGCTGCTCCAGAAGAAATACCAACAAGAATCCCCTCTTCTTTTGCAAGAAGTTTTGCCGCCTCATATGCCTCTTTAGTTTCCACAGTCACAATCCTGTCATAGATTTCTGTGTCAAGAATCTCCGGCACGAACCCCGCACCAATCCCCTGAATTCCATGTACACCAGCCTGCTCGCCTGACAATACCGCTGATGTGCGAGGCTCCACAGCTACTACCTCGATCGTTTGGCTCTTTTCTTTCAAATATTTTCCTGTTCCGGTAATAGTTCCACCTGTCCCTACTCCCGCAACAAACGCATCTACGTTTCCTTCCGTATCTTCCCAGATTTCCGGACCTGTCATACGGTAATGTGCATCTGCATTGGCTGGATTGACAAACTGTCCAAGCACAACTGCTCCTTCTATTTCTCTCTCCAGTTCTGCTGCTTTTTCTATCGCACCTTTCATTCCTTTTTTTCCCTCTGTCAGTACAATTTCTGCCCCGTAACCCTGCAGAAGTTTTCTCCGTTCAACACTCATCGTCTCCGGCATTGTAAAGACCGCACGATACCCTCTTGCAGCCGCAATCGCTGCCAATCCAATTCCTGTATTTCCACTTGTCGGCTCAATGATGACAGCTCCCTCTTTTAAAATCCCTCGTTCTTCTGCATCCAGAATCATTGCTAGTGCTGCTCGATCCTTCACGCTTCCTGCCGGATTAAAGTATTCCAGCTTCACCAGTATCCTTGCCTGCAATCCCAGATTTTCTTCTATCTTTTTCACCTCCAACAAGGGAGTTCTTCCAATTAACTCTGTCATCGTTGTATAAATTTTCGCCATGTTGTTCCATCCTTTCTGTCTCATTCTATTTTACATACTGCGAATATGTTTCGCAGTTAGTTTTAACTCACTTCAATCCTATTATAGCATGCATCTGTTTCCTTGTGAACTCCCTTTCTCACGACTGACCTCCTTCCTGCACTTTTACCTGCCTGCACTGCCTCCTCCTACTTTTTTATTTATATATTTTGCTATTTTTGTGATGTTCTTTTCTTGTTTTTTTATATATTTTGTTGACATTCTACCATCATTATGCTATCCTCAAGAAGTGTTCAGCACATCTGGACAACAGATTTATTTTTTATGGAGGTAACACAATGAACAAAGGTACTGTAAAATGGTTTAGCAACCAAAAAGGGTATGGATTCATTTCTGACGAAGCTGGAAACGATGTATTCGTACATTACTCTGGTCTGAACATGGAAGGATTCAAGACTCTGGAAGAAGGTCAGGCAGTGGAATTCGAAGTGACAGAAGGCGCTAAAGGACCTCAGGCAATCAATGTCGTAAAACTTTAATCAGAATCTTTACTGTGCCTTTTATTTATATATATTAATTTCGATATTTCATAATTAAAAAGCAGTACTTGTATTACGTGATTAAAATAGAGCTGATGGCAGATTTGGGAAGTTCCCTCTGCCGCCAGCTCTTTTCTTTTTGAGTTCTTTGCTAAAGTTGATCAAAACTATTTTACATCAACTTCTTTAACAATCTTAAATGTCCTTTATACGGTGGATATCGAACCGGAAGATCTAGCCACAGGGCCTTTTTCAAAATGCTCTTCCTATGGGTAAATGTATCAAACCCTGCTTTTCCATGGTAGGATCCCATTCCACTTTCCCCGACACCTCCAAATGGCATATGCGAAGTAGCCAAATGGACAACTGTATCATTGACACATCCCCCGCCATAGGAAATCTGTCCGAGTACCTTTTTTTCTGTCCTGCGGCTTCTTGTAAAGAGATACAATGCCAAAGGTTTGGGCCGACTGTTGATCTGTGCGATTGCTTCATCCAAATCTTCATACACAAGTACCGGAAGAATCGGACCGAAAATTTCTTCCTGCATCACTGGACTGTCCCAGGATACCCGTGTCAGAATTGTTGGCTCAATCTTTCCTGACTTTCTAGACCATTCTCCTCCAACAACAGTATGCCGCTGATCAATATATCCACAGAGTCGATCAAAATGTTTTTCATTGATGATCTTCGGGTACTCTCTGTTTTTACATGGTTGCATTCCATACAACTTCTCAGTCATCCGCTTCAGATAAGTGAGCAACTTTTTTCTTACACTTTTGTGTACAAGCACATAATCCGGTGCCACACAAGTCTGACCTGCATTCAGAAATTTTCCCCACACAATCCTTTTTGCTGCCAGTTTCAGATTGGCTGTCTCATCAACAATACACGGACTTTTTCCACCAAGTTCCAGACTGACCGGAGTCAGATGCTCTGCTGCTTTCTTCATCACATACTTTCCAACTTCCATGCTTCCTGTAAAAAAGATATAGTCAAATCTTTCGTTCAACAAACTCTCATTCTCTTGTCTTCCACCCTCTATGCAGCAGACATATCCCGGTACAAAAAGTTCCCCCGTCATCTCCCGCATCAGCCTGGAGACATTTGGGGAATAGGCGGATGGCTTTAATACTGCACAGTTTCCCGCGCCAATTGCTGCAACAAGCGGTGCAATAGTCAGTTGAAACGGATAATTCCACGGAGACATAATCAGCACAACCCCATATGGTTCTGCATAAATCCGCGATTTTGATGGAAATTGTGTGATAGGTGTCGGAACCTGCTTTGTCGCAGCCCACCCACGCAAATGCTTCATTGCATACCGGATTTCTTCTTTCACAATTCCTATTTCTGTCGCATAGGCTTCAAAAGGCGCCTTGTTCAAATCTTCCCACAGCGCCTTCTCTATTGCCTCCTCATGCGCTTCTATCCACTGATACAGCTTTCTCAATTGAATCAGCCGAAAAGAAACATCCTTTGTCACCTGTGTCTGAAAATATTCCCTCTGTCCCTTTAATACCTTCTGATAGTCTGTCATATCTTCTGCCTTTCTGTATGGATCATTCATACTTTACAGAGCGTCTCCCACGCTTCCGTCTGTAACCTTTCTTTTTCGCTATCATTATAAGAAAAATGTGCTGCTTTTACAACACCATCCGGCATAGAATCTTCAATGCTTTTCTCACTCCTATCCTCGCCGCCTTCTTCCAGCACAAGCAATTCTTCCAATCTGGCCTTCGGCGCAAAATAAGTAAAAAATACGCTCTTGTTCCATGTTTTCTTTTCCACTTGTTTCATCATACAACTCTCCCTTTTCTCTTTCTTTTTACTTTTTCTTTTGTTCTACTGTTTGGAATAACGGCGGGAAAGATCATCCAGCCGGGAAAACAAGAATGTTTTCATGATTCATTTTCTCTTTTGAAATTCTACTTGAAATGGTAAGCGGCGAAAAAAACCGCTTACCGATATCTCTTATCATAGCACACTTCCCCTAAAAGGGAAAGTCCCTATTTGTTTAATCTTTTACAGATCAAACAGTGACAGCTGATTCGTTTCCGGCAGATCGCCAAACATCCCAAGATCCGCCATAAAGTCAATGACAGTTTTACTAACCTTCGTCCGCTGTCTAAAATCATCTCTCGAAAGATATGGTCCATCTTCTGCTGCCATCTCCACTGCTTCCGCCGCCTTATCGCCCATTCCTTCGATGCTGGAGAGCGGCGGCATCAATTTGCCGTCAATGATCTGAAATTTTGTCGCCTTCGCCCGATAAATGTCAAGCGGAAGAAATTCATACCCTCTCGCATACATCTCCTGCACGATCCGCATATCTTTGAGTGTATCCTGATCCTTTTTACTCAAAGAATCCGAACGGTTCTTGTAGTCCCGGAGATAAAACTCCAGTTTTTCCTTGCCCTGACACATCAATTCATAGGAAAATGCAGATGCACGGATACTAAAATATGCCGCATAATATGCCAGCGGATAATTGACTTTGCAGTAGGCAATCCGGTATGCCATCATGACATAGGCCGCTGCATGGGCTTTCGGGAACATATATTTGATCTTCTTACATGACCAGATATACCAGTCGGGAATGCCCGCCGCCTTCATCGCATCTTCCCATTCCGGCTTCAGCCCTTTTCCCTTACGGACACTCTCCATGATCGTAAAGGACAGCTCACTTTCCATTCCGGTATTGATCAGATACGTCATAATGTCATCACGAGTACAGATAGCTGTAGAAATCGTCGCTTTTCCCTCCTGGATCAACGTCTGTGCATTATTCAGCCATACATCCGTACCATGTGACAAACCAGAGATACGGATTAGGTCAGACAACGTCTTTGGCTTTGTATCCACAACCATCTGGATAACGAAATCAGTCCCAAACTCCGGAATTCCAAGACATCCCACCGGACATCCTCCGATATCCGAAGGCTTGATCCCAAGAGACCCTGTATCCGCAAAAAGCTGCATCACTCCCGGGTCATCCAAAGGAATCTCTGTCGCCTTAAACGGCTTTCCGGTCAGCTGCTCCACAAGTTCCTCCAGCATCTTGATCATCGTCGGATCATCGTGCCCGAGAATATCAAGCTTCAGCAAGTTATGGTCGATCGAATGATAGTCAAAATGTGTCGTGATAATGTCTGTCGTCATATCATTTGCCGGATGCTGCACCGGTGTGAAGGAATTGATATTCTCCCCGTGAGGCAGTACGATGATTCCTCCCGGATGCTGCCCGGTGCTCCGCCGGATCCCGGTACACCCTTCCACGATCCGCTCAATCTCACACTTTCGCTTTCTGCTTCCATGCTCCTCATAATAATTTTTTACAAATCCGAACGCCGTTTTTTCCGCCAACGTTCCGATCGTCCCGGCGCGGTACGTCTGCCCTTCGCCGAAGATGACCTCGGTATACTTATGTGCATTACTCTGATAATCTCCCGAGAAATTCAAGTCGATATCGGGCTCTTTATTTCCCTTAAATCCAAGGAACGTCTCAAACGGAATATCAAATCCATCTTTGACAAGCGGTTGTCCACAGTTCGGGCATACTTTATCCGGCATATCCCATCCACATCCTCCGGCAAATGCACGCACTTCCTCCGACTCAAAATCACTGTAATGACAGTTGGTACAGTAATAATGCGGGCTGAGCGGGTTTACCTCGGTAATTCCCGCCATCGTCGCCACGAAAGAAGAACCGACAGAACCTCTGGAGCCAACAAGATATCCATCCTCGTTTGATTTCCACACCAGCTTCTGCGCAATAATGTACATCACGGCAAATCCATTGGAAATAATGGAGTTCAATTCCCTCTCAAGACGTTCTACAACGATCTCCGGAAGTTCTTCCCCGTACATACTATGCGCCTTATCATAACAGATATTCCTCAGTGTCTGGTCCGAATCTTCAATGACCGGAGGACACTTATCGGGCCTCACCGGGGAAATCCGCTCGATGGAATCGGCGATCTTATTTGTATTCGTGATCACGACTTCCTCCGCCTTCTTAGATCCGAGATAAGAAAATTCTTCCAGCATCTCCTCCGTTGTCCGAAGATACAGCGGCGGCTGGCTGTCCGCATCAGAAAATCCTTTTCCGGTCATAATGATCCTTCGATAAACCTCACTGTCCGGATCCATAAAATGCACATCACAGGTTGCGACAACTGGCTTTTGAAATTTCTCTCCAAGCTGTACAATCCTCCTGTTCATGTTCTTTAGATCTTCCTCACTCTTAATATTTCTCTGCTTCTCACTGGCGATCATAAATGCGTTGTTGCCGATCGGCTGGATTTCCAGATAATCGTAATAATCTACGATCTTTGCGATTGTCTCTTCCGATTTCCCATCCAAAAGCGCCCGATATACTTCGCCCGCCTCGCAGGCACTTCCAAGGATCAGCCCTTCCCGGTACTTGTTGAATTCGCTTTTTGGAATTCGCGGACGTCTCGCAAAATATTTTAAGTGCGAGAGGGAAACAAGTGTATACAGATTCACTCTTCCCACTTCATTCTTTGCAAGAATGATCGCATGGTAAGTCGGCATTTTCTTGATCGCATCCGGGTTCATATCCCCAAATGCATTGACTTCTTTTAAAGTCGTCATCCCTCGTTCCTTTAACATCTCAATAAATTTCACATAGATTTCCGCCGTCGCTGCCGCATCGTCCACAGCACGGTGATGATTTTCCAGGGAAATGTTTAATGCCTTCGCCACAATATTCAACTTATATTTGGACAAGGTTGGAAGCAGTACACGGGCAAGTCCCACAGTATCCACCGAGGTAAATGTCCGGCTTCTTCCAAGTCTGACACAGTTCTGTTCAATAAATCCCACATCAAATCCTGCATTGTGCGCCACAAGCGCAGACTCACCGACAAAATCAAGAAATGCCGGAAGCGCCTCCTCAATCTTTGGAGCCTCCAGTACCATGTCATCTGTAATGTGTGTGAGCTGCTGAATCTCAAACGGGATTGGGACCTCCGGATTGACAAACGTACTGAATCGGTCCACGATCGCCCCATCCGTGATTTTAACCGCCCCGATCTCTATGATCCGGTCTTCCGCCGCGCTGAATCCGGTTGTCTCAATATCAAATACAACAAACGTGTCATCCAGTGTCTGCCCCTGTTCGTTAACGGCGATCTCTGTCAAGTCATCTACAAGATATGCTTCCACCCCATATATGATCTTAAATGGATCCTCCTTGTCAAGTCGTTCCACATAATGATTGGCGTCCGGGAATGCCTGCACTACACCATGATCCGTAATGGCGATCGCCTGGTGTCCCCAGTCATGCGCCCTCGCTACAAGCGCCTGCGCCTCAGATACTCCGTCCATATCACTCATTTTCGTGTGGCAATGAAGCTCCACACGCTTCTCTGGGCTGGTATCCTTCCTCGTCGTCGTAAAGTCACTGATCTTACGGATACCCACAACGGAACCGATCGTCAGCTCTCCATCAAACTTATCAATCGTCGTCACTCCTTTGATCTTCAAAAAAGCGCCTTTTTTGATTCCTGCGAGAATCTCAGGAAGCTGTTCATTTCTCGTGAACATCTTTACCATGATTGTATCCGTGAAATCTGTGATTGCAAACATGACGATCGTCTTCTCATTTCGGATCTCTCTCGTCTCCAGCTTCAAAATCTTTCCGCGGATCGTAATCTCTCCCATCTCTCCGACCACATCGGAAAGCGGAATTGCCTCGTCCTCAAAATCCCTTCCATATAGTACATCCGGATTGTCAGACCGCTTCGGAGAGCGGTAAAATTCCTTTTTCTGAAATTCCCTCTTTGGAAATTCCTTTTTCTTCGGTTCTGCAGGTGCTTTCTCCTGTTTCGGAACACTTTCCTTCTTCTTTACTCCTTCTGTCTTTTCCTTCTTCTGAGCGATCTTTTCCTCATGAAGGCTTGCATTCTGCTCCAGAATCGCATCTACTTCCTGCTGAATCCGAATTTCTCCGTGTTTCTTATTCTTACTTTCTTGCGGCTCCCGATACAATACTTTAATCTTCGTCGGAACCTGACACCGCTCGTTAAAAATCCGGTCAATGGTTCCTACAATCGCATCTTTTTTCCCTTCTGCCACAATGGAATCTGTCATCTCAATGCAAAGAGTCTGTGTGTCCTCAAATGTACACACTGCATTTTGAAACATATTGTACTCTAACATACTCTGTCGCTGAAGTTCATATAAAATACTATCCCGATACTCTCGCAGAAGATTTTCCGGTGTATAAAGTTCCGAAAGCTGATAGGTCTCTACCACCTCAACCTGAATCTGTGTATGTCCGAATAATTGTTCCCGGATCATCTCTTCCATCTTGCAGACAGACCGCTTTGCAATCAGATGGGTGCTGCATATATGTACCCGTATAAAATCTCTCAGAGAAGTGGTCGTGACTTTCATCACTTCCACTTCTCTGAAAAGATTCTCATATTCTTTATTTACTTTTAATGTCGGAAATACATCAAAAAATAATTTTCCCATGTATCATCTGCCATCCTTCTATTCGTTCCAATTCAAAAGTTCTTCTCTTAATACAGACAAGAGCTGCTCTTCTTTGACCTTTTTGATAATTTCACCCTTTTTGATCAGAAGTCCTTCCCCGATTCCTCCTGCGATTCCGATATCTGCTTCTTTCGCTTCTCCCGGACCGTTTACTACACAGCCCATCACAGCCACCTTAATATCAAGCGGAATATCTGCCACCATATTTTCCACCTGATTCGCAAGTCCGATCAAGTCAATCTTTGTTCTTCCGCAAGTTGGACAAGATACAACTTCAATACCGCCTTTTCGAAGTCCCAGTGTCTTTAAGATTAATTTTGCAGACTTGATTTCTTCCAGCGGATCTCCGGTCAGCGACACACGGATCGTATCTCCGATCCCCTGATATAAAATGATTCCAAGCCCGACCGAAGACTTAATATTGCCCGACAATACCGTTCCGGACTCTGTGATACCAACGTGCAGCGGATACGGACACTGCTTTGCGATCAGCTCATGTGCTTTCACACACATCAAGACATCTGAAGATTTAATACTGACAACAAGATTATCATATCCCATCTCCTCGATCAAGCGCACTTTGTCCATTGCACTTTCCACGATTCCTTCCGCAGTCACACCGCCATATTTTTCTAAAAGCGGTTTCTCCAAAGAGCCACTGTTCACTCCAACGCGAATTGGGATATTGTATTCCTTTGCCTTATCGACAACCGCCTGCACTCTGCTTCTGTCACCGATATTCCCCGGGTTGATCCGGATTTTATCCGCACCGTTTTCGATCGCAGCGATTGCAAGTCGGTAATCAAAATGAATATCCGCCACAAGCGGGATGTGGATCCGCTTCTTAATCTCCCGGATTGCCTCTGCCGCCTCCATCGTCGGCACTGCACAGCGGATGATCTGACATCCTGCCGCCTCTAATACAAGGATTTGCTGCACAGTCGCTTCCACATCTTCTGTCTTTGTATTTGTCATCGATTGAATCGCAACCGGATTGCCTCCTCCGATCTTTACGGTTCCAATCTGAATCACTTTTGTATCTTCTCTTGTCATGGTCGTTACTCCTTTCCGTCCCATTTGAAAACCCTCTATGAAAATTGCTGCATTCTCTTAGAGGGCATGTTCTTCTGCACTATTTTTTATCAAAAACCAACTGATCTCCGTACTCCCGCTCGGTAAGTGTCAGCTGATTGTTCTGTACACTGTAATCGTATGTGGCTGTGATCTCACTCAATGCTGTTTCCAGCATATCGGCAGTATATTTTCCTTCCGATTTTTCTTCTGCTTCCAGAAGAGCTTCCTCATCTGCCTTAAATGTCACCGTCTTGCTATCCTTATCCAAAAGGTACTCCATGCCGATCGTCATCTTCTCGTCTTCGAAAATTTCTTCCCAGTCAACCAGAAGTGTTCCATTTCCCTTGATCGTCAGCACAAGCTGCTGCTCGGTGCTTTTCCATGTCCCTTCCAGCGGATTCCCGGTAAACATCCTAAACAAGAAAAATGCCCCGATCAAAATAATTAGTACACTCGCCGTGGATATGACAATCCTCCATGCCATACTACGTTTCTCTTCATTGCTCTTTGCGATAAACATGCTACCCCTTCCTTCCCTGCAAGTCATTGAAGTATCTCCTACTGTCATCTGAATTTCTCATCACTTCCCACAATAGAAAAATTGCTTCTCGCCCTTGTTGTAAGTAAATTATAAGTTGTTTCAGAAAGAGTGTCAACGGATAATGCGAAAGCCTTTTATTTCCTCTTCATACTTCTGATCTTTTCCTTTTCTTCTTTCCCCACCCGGAGTGATTCTGTGATTTTCTGCAATGCTTTGTTGTAGGTAAAATCATCCAGCTTATTTTTCATGAGATACTGCATCGTCAGTTTCGGATGCTGCACATAATAAACCGATACTGCCCATGCCACTGCCATTTTCACATAGTAATCTTCCAGTGTGATCTCATCAAAATATCGAAATGCTTCCCACAGATAGCTTTCTTCTCCAAAATGATCTAGCCCCATGACCACGCCGAATCTGACTGTGTAAACCTGATCTGACTGCATGCACTGCTTTACAAATGTCCACATCTCTTCTTTCTCATGCTTTGCAGGTTTTAAGGTGCTGCAAAAGCTGTCACAGACCGACCAGTTATCAATCTGTGGAAGAAAATCACAAATCCATCTATGCCGTTCTTTCCACTCCATCTTCGCATATCCGATCACAAGTCCCCGAAGCATCGTCTCCTCGAATGTCTGCTCCACTTCAGATTTCTCTTCCAAATACGCTCTCCAGTCTCCCTTTACGATCTCTTTTGCAAGTTTCCTGAGATGCGGAAGTCTTACGCCGCGAATCCTCTCTGCTTTTACATTCGGGATCAACCGGGCAGAAAACTGCTGATAGGAAGGTTCTGATAATTCCTCGATTCTTTTTCTGACTTCTTCAGCCGTCATCATCTTTTTCTCCTTCCTACGATTTTTCATTCCCTTTTTCCAGTGCTGCCAGAAGTGCAAGGAACCGCTCGCCATATTTCTCATATTTCTTTTCTCCGACACCGGTCACCTGAAGCATTTCTTCTTTTGTCTTCGGATGAAGTATACACATATGTGCCAGCGTTTTATCGGAAAATACAATATACGGCGGAACCCTCTCTTCTTTTGCGATCGCAAGCCGCAATTCCCGAAGCTGTGCAAACAGTGACGGATCTGCTTCGCCTGTAAATTCTGAGGACTTGCGCATCTTTTTTTCTTTCTTTTCTACCTTGCGCTCTTTTGCCGCTTTCATAAAGACTTGTTCATTTTCTTCCAAAAGTTGTCTGGATTTTTCAGTCAGATGAAGTACCGGATACTCTTCTTTTGTCAGCAACAGATATTCGTTTAAAATCAAATGATTCATGATCTGCCTCAGACGAAAGACCGGAATTGCTTCCATCGTTCCGTATGTTTCATTTTCATCCATATGATATTTTAAAATCTTTGCGGACTTTCCTCCATGAACGGTTTCTATGATCACGTTGATCCCATACCGCTGTCCACTTGTCCGCACACAGCTTACCATCGCCTTTGCCGGAGCGGTCACATCGATTTCCTCAAACTGGGTCAGACAGTTTGAACAATTCCCACAGTAATTTGCCCCATATTCTCCGAAATAACGTAGCATATACTCCCGAAGACACTCGTTTGTAAAACAATAATAGGTCATCTTCTGAAGACGATCCCGCTCCCGTTCCCGGATCAGTTCTGCCGTCTCCGGATCAAATTCTGACTGCTCCCCTGCCTGCTCGATAAAAAACTGATTTGTGATCACATCCTGTCCGGAATAGAGCAAAATACATTCGGATGACATCCCATCTCTTCCGGCTCTACCCGCCTCCTGATAGTAGCTTTCCATGTTTTTCGGCATATTATAATGGATCACAAAACGGACATTCGACTTATCAATCCCCATCCCAAATGCATTGGTCGCCACCATGATCTGCTTCCGGTCATAAATAAAGTCCTCCTGGTTTCGTCTCCGCTCCTCGTCACCAAGTCCTGCGTGATACCGTGTCACTTCTAACCCTTCTTTGATTAACTTCTCACAGACTTCCTCAACAACCTTCCTTGTCAGACAGTAAATGATGCCGCATTCTCCTTCATGCTCTCTCAGATAAGCTGTCACTGCCGCAAACTTATCTCTTGGATGCTCTACACAGAATCTAAGATTTACCCGGTCAAATCCAGTCGTGATCATTGCGGGATCCCGCAGGTTCAGCAGTGCGATAATATCTTCTTTTACTTCCGCTGTCGCCGTCGCCGTAAAGGCACTCAGAACCGGTCGTGTGCCAAGATAGTTGAAAAATTCCGCAATCTTCAAATAACTCGGTCTAAAATCCTGTCCCCACTGCGATACGCAGTGCGCCTCATCCACACTCACCATCGAAATCTCTGCCTCTCTTGCAAATCCCAGAAAACTCTCTGTCAGAAGCCGTTCCGGTGCCACATAGATAATCTTATACCGCCCTTCTTTCGCATAGCGAAGTGCAGTCAGATACTGTCCCTGCGTCAGGGAACTATTCAAAAAAGCTGCGTGAACACCTGCCTGATTCAATGCGGCGACTTGATCTTTCATCAGAGAAATGAGTGGTGAAATGACTAATGTGATCCCCGGCATCAGAAGCGCCGGAATCTGATAGCAGAGTGATTTTCCTGCCCCGGTCGGCATAATTCCAAATACATCCCGGCCGTTCATCATCTGTTCGATCAGAAATTCCTGCCCCTCACGAAAGGAATCGTATCCGAAATAGTGCTTTAAGATATGTAATGCTTCTTCTTTTTTGTACAAAATCAATTTCTCCCTTCCAGGCTCTTTACATTTTCTATCATTATGATATGATACAAGGCGGAAATAATCAATATTTTTAAGGAGAACAATCTATGAATCCAATGCAATTATTACAGATTAGAAATCTTTGGAACGGCTTCACTTCCAGACATCCAAAGTTTCCAAAATTTATGAATGCAGTCTATCAGAATGGACTTTGCGAAGGAACCGTAATGGAAATCCAGATCCGCACACCTGATGGAAAAGAATTTGCCTCCAATCTAAAAGTGACAAAAGAAGATTTAGAACTCCTTCAGCAAATGAGGTCGATGCGTTAAACCGACCTCATTTTTCAGCTAAAATCCCATCTCTTCGTAGTCTTCTTTCGTAAACCGGTGATAGATCACATGACTTCCCTCAAATTTGACGCAATAATAATAGGCATCCGGTTTCTGATCTGCAAAATAGATCAGCACATCGAACTCACCTTCTTTAATCTTCTCAACAATGGTATGGTCAGAATACTTCTCACAGATTTCCAATAATTTTTTCAGAGTACATCCATGAACGGACACTGCTGTGATCCACTCGTTTAAAAACGGATTCTCCGGCGCCCGTTCATGTACATAGACTGCCCCTTCTGGCGGGATACAGAGGCAAAAGCGGTCTTTTTTGTGAGACACGGCAACCTTTCCCAAATATTCTGTATGTGCTCCGAACCATTCCAGTTCCTGCTGCAGTTCTTCTATAGAAAGTTCTTTTCCCAACAGCCGGAGCAGAGAATCTGCCGGATAATACAGACGGATCGTCTCCTTCTGATATCCAAGCTTCATCTGCTCCTCTTTGATCAGGTCGATCAGATTTTGTTCCAGTTTTTGATACGCCAGCTCCATGTTTTCTGTTCCCCTTTCTTTTCTTATCGGTATTCTTATATTCTGCATTGTCCTTATCGTCTGCATTGTCCCGGAGGCGCTATTTGACTTTTCGTCCGGAAACGTACTTTTCTGTAATGTGCCGGTCATCAGACAGATAGATCATGCGCTCCAGGCGGTCCCGCACGGTCAGTTCCTGCGGATGTGCAATGTTACTGTCGTCTAAAATCAGTGCATCAAACTCGTATCCTTCTTCAAAACTTCCAACCTTTCCAAAAAACGCCCCGCCGCCTTTTGTTCCAAGATAGAATGCCTCCTCCACAGTCAGCGGCTTCTGTGTATCATCCACAAGTCTCCAGCGCATTTTAGAACATTGGATCGCATCTGCCATCGCCCGGAAGATCGACGTACTGTATCCTGCTGCCATATCACTTCCAAGCCCGGTCGGGATTCCCTCTGATAAAAATCTTCTCACTGGTGCAATCCCTGAAGAAAGATTCATATTGGACTGAGGACAGTGCGCCACATATACCTGATTGTTCTTCATTTTTTCAATCTCATCTTCTTCCATCCAGATACAGTGTGCCATAATAGTAGGGCAGTCCCCGCCAAATAGTCCAAACTGTTCATATGCCTCGCTGTAATTTGACACATTCGGACAAAGCTCTTTCACCCACGCGATCTCACCTGGATTTTCAGATAAATGAGACTGTACCGGCAGTTTTTTTTCTCTCTGTAGCTCTGCCAGCCCTCGCATCAGCTCATCTGTGCAGGAAGGAATAAACCGCGGTGTCAAAATCGGTCTGACATGTCGGAAACGGCCGTCCGTCTCTGCAAGCCATCTTTTCGTTTCTTCCAGCGATTTTTCTGCACTTTTTTCTTCCAGATCCTTCCCTCCGTTTCGATCCATATTCACCTTTCCCACATAGGCCGACAACCCGGAATTTTCCAGAAGTTCCATCAGAATCTTAGTTCCTTCCACATGCATTGTCGCAAAAATGACCGCTCTTGTTACATCACTTTTCTTCAGTTCTTCCACATACATCGTATATGCCCGTTTTGCATACACTTCATTGGAATACTTTGCCTCCTCAGGAAACGTATGTGTATTAAGCCACTCTAACAGCTCCAGATCCATACCAAGTCCTCGAAATGCATACTGCGGCGCATGCGCATGAAGATCCACCATCCCCGGAACAATCAAGGCATCCCCACAATCCTTCACCGGAAGCCCCTGATATTTCTCAGGGATTTCCGAAAATACCCCCGCACTCTTTCCATCTACACAAATAACATACTGTTGCTCGGCTACCCGCAGTCTGTCCATCGTCTCACTATAACAAATATTCCCTTTTAAAATAAAATCGGTCTTCATTTTGTTTCTTCCTCACTTTCCCAAACATTGTTGCCCGAAGTCTGTCACTCCATTCCGACAACTCCTATCTTTTTACGCAGAAAATGGGGCGATACAAAAAGTACACTGCCTCCTTGCATCTCCCCACTTATAGTCAACTATTCCGGTAGTTTGTAGAAACGTCCAACCAATCTTGAACATATATAAGTTCTGCCTATTGCTCCTTTATTATAAAAGATTCTGTTCCGGAAGTCAATTCGCCACAAAAACTTGTTTTCCTCTTCATAATATCTTGCCAAATTTTAGACCTTTAAAAATTTCATAAAATATTCCCTTGTCTTTTTCTTCTCACTTTTCTAGAATTCCTCTGCTTTTTTTGAAATTTCCTGCCTGAACCGGCAGACTGAATATGGACAATCCTGATACTGACTTTCTTTTCTTGTTTGAAAAACAGTATCAGGATTTTTTGATTTTTATCTTGTGAAATGCATTAGATATGCTTTAGATTTTACTCTTTCTGACCGCATTGCCTACCTTTTACAGACTCTGCTTCTGCGAGAAATGCTTCCATAGTATCTGACTTTGCCGCAAGCACCAGCCAGTTTCTCAATACTTCCAGATTTTGCTCTGTCTCAATCTGTTTTCGGAACATATCAGGAATCCTGCCTTTGCACTCCAAAATCGTACACAGCGAAAGTCTTGCACCTTCCGCTCTTCCTTCTTCTCTTCCCTCAATTCTCCCTTCTTTTCTTTCGTCTTTCAGCATCTCTTCCAAAATCATAAAACGCTCCTCCATCTCCCGGTCTCTCTTGATTTCTCGAATTGTTCTCTGCAGTTTTTCTACATAGTCATCGTGAAAATTTTGTTCGCTCTCCTGCAGTCCTGCTTTTACAAATCTTAAAAAGGTAACAAGTTCTTTTGGAACTTCGTCTTCATTTTCTCCATGCGTACTCAGAAAAATGGTACATCGTCCATCCTGCAGTTTGCTTTCTTTACATTCTTTGCACTCACTTGAAAATGTGTACCGATATTTCTTCTGCCCAAACGGGTCAAAGTCACATAGAAAAATAACATAAGTATCCGGAAGTTCTTCATACTCTTCCCCAGATACCAGCAGCTCCATATCAATCTGACTTTGATAATATCTGCTTCTTCTCCCAAGTGCCGGCTTTTTGGAAACCTGCATTTCCACATTATAGTGGGTTCGTTCTTCATCATTTGCATAGACATCCAGACGGATTCCCTTATACTCTGGGTGGTAGATCATACTCTTTTCCTTACTGACAACCACCTCTGAGAGTTTCGTCTGAAGGACCATCTCCAAAAAATCTTTGCAGTTTTCTGGCATCGTCATCACTGCGCCGAACATAAAGTTATCTTTGATCGTAAGTTCTTTTAATTGTTTCTTCATCGGTTTTCCTCCATTATGCAGAGGAATTCTATGAAAAAATTATAACATGTCCATTCTGCTTTCTGCAATCTCTATTCAGCCTTTACAGTTCCTTTTTCAATGTTTTCTTCTACAATTGCTTTCACGCATTCCCACACTGTTTTTGATGTCTCTTCCATTTTTTCATTCCGTTTGTAGATCTGTGACCGTTTCACCCCATGTTCTGCCCAACTTTTTCCACCAGATGCGTGGTTTAAAAGAAGTGGCTGGAAATTGTCAAGAAGGTGTGCATACTTTGCATCGCCCGTCTCGTATGCCTCAAATTCTTCCCAGAGTTCCCGAAAATAAGCGCCCTGATCTGCCGGTAGGATTCCGAAGATCCGATCTGCCGCCTTTTCTTCACGCGCTCTCTTTGTTGCTGCTCCGGCGCTGTCATATGCGTAAGTATCTCCTGCGTCAATTTCTACGAGATCATGGATCAGTACCATCGTCATAACTTTCAAAAGATCCACCTCTTCCTCTGCATGCTCCTGCAAAAGTACTGCCATCAGCGCAATGTGCCAGGAGTGTTCAGCATCATTTTCTTTTCTCTCACCATCGGCAAGATAGGTCTGCCGGAATATATTTTTTACTTTGTCTATCTCCATCAAAAATGCAATCTGCTGTTGTAATCTTTCATGCTTTTCCATCATTGGATCCTTCCTTTCCTTCTCATGATCATACTTGTTATTACTATATCACACTCTCCCTTTTTTCACATCCCCAAATCACAGCAATCAAACCATCAAGCCATTTCAAAAAGCAAAACAAATCTGACTTTCTTCACCTCAAAAATATGTTCTCCCCACACTTGACAAAATGCCATAATATTTTTCAAAAACTCCTTACAAATCGTCAGTATTCCCCCTGACTCCCGGCAAAAAAGAAAACTGTCATGTACTTTCTCCAACTGTTGTGTCCTTTCTTTCAACAATCAGATACCTGCCATGACAGTTTTCTTACGATTTTTTATTGTCTGTTATGAGTCTTTTTGTTTTCCGCTCTGTTTTTATGAGTTTTTCTTTACGCGTTTTCTACAGCTTGTGTTCCTTCAGCCATTTGCTTGCATGTCCTGCAATCTCGCGGATACATCCGTCTTCTACTGGAGAGGCAAGTCCCACACCTGCTACCAGACCGAGGAATGTATCTGTTCCGCCGCGCTGTACAAACATTTTATATTTTTCCCACGCCTGTTTCCAGTCTTTTTCAATCTCAAGCCAGAACTGTAATGCAACGGTCTGTGCAAGGCAGTAATCAATATAATAAAATGGTGTCAGATAAATATGGTTCTGTCTTTGCCATCCTGCACCTCTTCCATAGAATGGCATTCCTTCCAGATCAAGATATGGACGATACATCTTTTCTAATTTGAGCCATGCTTCGTTTCTCTCCGCTGGTGTCATTTCCGGATGTTCATATACAACCTGCTGGAAATGGTCGACAAGACATCCATATGGAATGAAGTTTAAAGTTCCCTCTAAATGAGACACTTCGTATTTCTTTGTCTGATGTTTAAAGAATAATTCATACCATGGTGTCGCAAAGAATTCCATCGACATGGAATGTGTCTCTGCCGCTTCCATCGACGGGAGATGCATATCGATCAGCTCGATATTTTTCTCTGCCATATATTCTGCAAATGCATGGCCTGCTTCATGTGTCAATACATCGACATCTCCGGCTGTTCCGTTGAAGTTTGAGAAGATAAATGGGCATCCATATCCCGGAATATCTGCACAGTAGCCACCGGTAGCCTTTCCTGGTTTTGCAACAACATCAAATAATTCTCTGTCAAACATCATTTTGATGAAATCCGCTGTCTCCGGTGACATCTCTGTATACATCTTTCTTCCTGCTTCCATGATTTCATCATAAGTTCCCTGCGGAATCGCATTTCCATCCGGGAACTGCAGGCTGTCATCGTAGATTTTCAGATCCTCTACTCCAATTCTTTCTGCCTGGTTTTTCTTGATCTCACATACGATCGGGACAAGATCTCTTACGACCTGCTGACGGAAGTTTGCAATTGCCTCCGGCGCATAGCAGTTTCTCTGGCGACGGACATAGCCAAGTTCTACGAAATTTTTCATACCAAGACGGTGTGCCTGCTCGGTACGGTTCTTAACAAGCTTGTCAAAAATTTCATCCAACTCTCCTTGATGTTCATCAAAGAATTTTCCTGTAGCCTCATACGCTGCTTTTCTTACTTCTCTGTCCTGACTCTGCATATAAGGTCCTAACTGAGACAGATTGCATTTTTCTCCGTTGAACTCAATCTGTGCACTTGCAAGTAGTGACTGGTACTGTGTCTGCAGTGTACTTTCTTCCTGTAACAATTCTGTAATCTCCGGAGAAAATCCTTTCATAGAAAGTTCTAGATTGATAAATAACACTTTCCCCAGCTTTTCTTCCAGTTCTTTTCTGAACGGAGATGCTAACAATACTTTGTTATACTTCTGCATCTCCTCTTCCAGCATTGGTCCGATATGATCATTGTATTCTCTTTCCTTTGCGTAAAATTCATCTTTTGTATTAATCGTATAACGAATATACACGAGGGAGTCTGCTGTAGAAATTTCTTTTTCCACATCGTTCATCTTATAGATTGCCTGTAACTGTTCTTCAGCAGACTGTGCATTTTTCAATTCTTCTGTGATCTCCCGGATTTTCTTTTTTGTCTCCTCAAGATCAATTCTTTTGTAAGTAAACTCACTGAATTTCATAGCTTTTACCCCTTTCCGGATTTTTATTTTCCTCCTGTCAAAAACAGGAGCTGCTTTTACAGCATGTTCTGCTGCAAATTTTAGCTTTTACAAAAAAGCGTGCTGGATCTGCTCCATCAAGACAGCATTTTCTACCTTACACACGCTCAAATATACAATCTTGTTTTGATTTTATCGGAAGAAAAAGAACAGTACAAATGCGATAATACCTACAACGACTGCAAGTACCGGCCACAATGCCCAAAAAGCGCCAAGTACCATTGCCAGATAATCATTCTTCTCCAATGGAACATCTTTAATTTCTTCTTTGAACTTATTGAACTTTACATCCGCATCTTCTATCATCTTCGCACGCTTGCTGTTTTTCCCAAATAATAACATCGTACTCTTCCTTTCTACCTCTGTATCAAATCATTCTTTCTTCATTATACTATACTTTCTCTTTCTTTTCCAGTGGGAAGTGGCATGCCACATAGTGTTCCGGCTCTAATTCTCTTAGCTCTGGTGTCACGTGTTTGCAAATTTCCTGACAGTATTTGCATCTTGTATGGAACTTACATCCTTCCGGCGGATGTACCGGGCTTGGAATATCTCCTTCCAGAGGGACAATCTCCTTTTTATGATCCGGATCCGTCGTCGGGATTGCTGACAGAAGTGCCTCTGTATATGGATGCATCGGGTGGTCAAACATGGCTTTGGAAGATGCAAGCTCTACAATATTTCCAAGGTACATGACCCCGATTCTGTCACTGATGTATTTGACAACACTCAGTCCGTGGGAGATAAATAAATATGCAAGGTTTTCCTTTTTTCCGAGATCCTTTAACAGATTGACGATCTGTGACTGGATCGATACGTCGAGCGCAGATACCGCCTCGTCGCAGACAACAAATTTCGGTTTCAGTGCAAGGGCTCTGGCGATACCGATACGCTGTCTCTGTCCACCGGAGAACTGGTGTGGATATCTGTGGATCATATACGGAGCCAAACCACACTCTTCCATCGTCTTCATGACATAATCCTGCATCTTGTCATCATTCTTCTGGAAAAATCCATGTGCGAGAAGTCCTTCTCCGATGATCTGTCCCACAGTCATTCTAGGATTAAGGGAAGAATATGGATCCTGGAAGATCATCTGCATATCTTTTCTTAAAATACGCATTTCTTTTGTCTTCAGTCTTGCAAGATCTACTCCATTGTCCTTATATTCTTCGTATTTTTTGAACTCCGGATCTGAACTGTATTTTGCACGGAGTGCAGTAAGTCTCTCCTCTGCTGCTGCAAGTTCTTTTTCTTTCACTGCAATCTCACGGCTCTTATCTTTGCCTTCTGTTTTATCTTCTTCTCTCAAGTTGCACAAAACCTTCGCAATCTTGAATTTTTCAAGAATCTGCTGCTCTGCTTCCTGCGTATTGTCTACGGCATAAAATCCTCCGATGATCTGTACGAGATTCAGAAACTCTCTGTTACATTCCTTGTGGAGATTCTCGCATTCTTCCTGCTTCCGGAACTTTTCTGCTCCGTCTTCCATTTTCTCGTACTCTGCCTTAAGACTTTCTACTTTTTTCTCAAGTTCTGCGATTTTTTTCTTTCTTGTTCCGATACTTTTTACTGTATCTTCTACATAATCCGGCGCCATCTCTGTCAGAGAACGTCCATAATACATAGTCTTTCCTTCTGTCTGTGGATAAATCTGCAGGAGTGTTCTTCCAAATGTAGATTTCCCACATCCGGACTCACCTACCAGACCGACTGTCTCTCCTGCATAGATATCCAGTGTGATTCCGTCATTTGCGCGAACATACAGTTGTTCTTTCTGGAAGAGTTTCGTCTTCTTGATCGGGAACCACTGTTTCAGGTCTGTAATTCTTAAGAGTGCTTTCTTCTCTCCCTGATTTTCCTTATGATTGTTTTGCATGACGGCCCTCCTTCTCAGGATAGAAGCAGCGTACTACATGATCTCCTTCTACCTGTTCCAACTTTGGTTCTTCTTCCAGACATTTCTGTGTCGCGTATTTACAGCGCGGTGCGAATTTACATCCTTTTGGAAGATCCAACGGATGCGGCACAGATCCCGGAATCGCTTCCAAACGTGCTCCTACCGGTGTATCCAGTCTCGGGATCGATGTCATCAGCCCTTCTGTATAAGGATGTGAGAACGCGTTGTCTCTTGCGAATATTGCATGTGCCGGGCACATCTCTACTACCTGACCACAGTACATTACTGCCACACTGTCTGCCATCTCATTGATAACACCGAGGTCATGTGTGATGAAAAGGATTGAAGTTCCTTTTTCTTTCTTTAACTCATTCATCAAATGAAGGATCTGTGCCTGGATTGTTACATCAAGTGCAGTTGTCGGCTCATCTGCGATCAAAAGGCTTGGCTCACATGCCAACGCCATCGCAATCATGACACGCTGTCTCATCCCACCAGATAACTGATGTGGATATTGTTTCATGATAGACTCTGCATTTGGAATCTTTACTGATTTCAACATTTCCAGCGATTTCTTACTCGCCTCTTCTTTTGGGATCTTCTGGTGTGTCAGATATACTTCATTCAGCTGTTTCTCAATCGTATATACCGGGTTTAAGCTTGTCATCGGCTCCTGGAAAATAACCGAGATCTCATTTCCACGAATCTGGTACATATCATTTTTGGTACATTCTGCAAGGTTGCGTCCTTTAAATGTGATTGTTCCACTGTCAATATATCCGTTTCCATCAAGAAGTTTTAAGATGCTCATCGCAGATACACTCTTTCCACTTCCGGATTCTCCTACGATTCCAAGCGTCTTACCAGATTCCACCTGATAAGACACTCCGTTTACTGCTTTTACAATTCCTTTTTTTGTCTTAAAATATGTATGTAAATCATCAACTTCTAATAAATATTCCATGTCTCTTCCTACCTTTCATTGGATTTTGGATCAACTGCTTTGCGCAGACCGTCTCCAAAAAGGTTGATGCTGATCGTACATAGTGCAAGTGCAATAGACGGGAATACCCATCGCCACCAGAACTGAGATATAACCTCTGAAGACCGGCAGTTGTTCAGCATATTTCCCCATGAAGGAATTGGTTCTCCAACACCAAATCCAAGGAACGACAGACCAGACTCCGTCAGCATACAAGTCGCAAATGCAAGTGTTGCATTTACAATAATAATTGTCATAACGTTTGGAACAATGTGACGGAAAATAATATTTCTTTCCCGAACACCCAGTGCTTTCGCCGCCGTAACGAATTCCTTTTGCCGTTCTGCAAGCACCTGCGCACGCACCATATTCGCAACCCCCGGCCAGCTTAGAATACCTAAGATAATCATAATCATAATGATACGACCAATCTCTGATACTTTATTTCCAATTAAAGCAGATAAAATCAATGCCAGCGGAATAAACGGCAACGATCCTACCACTTCTGCAACACGCATCAGGATAATATCTATCTTACCTGCATAGTATCCTGCGATACCTCCAACAATGATACCGATCACAAGTGAGATGATTACAGATACAAATCCGACTGTCATTGTCATCTGACCACCCTTTAACATACGAAGTGCAACACTTCTTCCAAGGTTATCGGTTCCAAACAAATATCCCTTTAGTCCCCATGTCTTCACATTTCCATCTTTGTCGATCGCATAGTTCTGATAGTATCTGCTGGAAACGGCAACGATACTTTTCATATCGCCTGGTACCTTGATCTGCTTATTGTTGTTTCCGCCCCATGCCTTCACGCTTCCGTCATCTAACAAAGCAACAACATGGTTACGTCCTGCGGAAAGGCTCTCCACATGTCCGTCTATTTCTTCCGGGATACTTTGAATCTTATAATCATTTGCTCCCCAGCATGCGAGTGTACCATCTTCCAGTAATGCAAATGCCGTCTTGTCAGTCAACGCAAAATCTTTCACTTTCCCCTGAATCTCTTCCGGGATCGCATCAAATGCAGTTTCCCTCTTGGCCATTGGAATCAGCTTCCCATCTTCGGTAAGCGCAAGACCTGTCTGGATATTTGTTTTGACTGACTTCACCTTTTCATCTTTGACTTTTGATGTCACAACATCAATCGCATTCTCATTTCCCCACTTTACAACACTTCCATCCTCCAGTACTACGATAGATACCTGAAATCCTGCAGAAATAGATTTCACTTTCTTTCCTTTTAGCTCTGTCGGAATCCTGTTTAAGTTCATACGGTTAAATCCCCATGTGAACAGTTCCCCTTCTTCATTCAGTGCAAGCACGTGATCCTGACCAACGGCGATATCGACAACTTTTCCCATATCTCCCGGTATCTGTTTTAACCTGTCAGTCAGCGTTCCCCACTCATATACTACACCGTCATTATCAATTCCTACTCCAAATGTCGGTCCCGCTTCAATCTTCTTTGCATTTCCCTGCAGCTCTTTCGGAACATCAAGGAACTTCATCCCCGGCGCAATATTCTTCTGAGTTGGATCCTGATAGTTCATATCTTGTTTCAGCCAAATTGGCAGAATGAAACACATTAAAAATATCGTACAAAATACAATTGCGGCGCCCATAGCAATTTTATTTTCACAGAGTCTTTTGAGGATTGTCCGAAAAGGACTCTGCATCTGTTCTTCTTCTAATACCGAACGCTTCTTTTCTTCCTTTTTGCCTTTCTTTAACATGTGCTTTCCTCCATGATTACTCTAATTTGATTCGTGGATCTACAAAACAATAACAGATGTCTGTAATTAGATTTGCCACAAGTGCCAGTAAAATATAGAACATCTGCATAGCTAGTGCCACGGTATAATCCTGCTGGTTCAAAGAGTCAATCAGAAGCTTTCCAACACCTTTCCAAGAGAACAATGTCTCAATAATAATGGAGCCACCGAAAATTGCCACGATAGAACCGACAACATAACCTGTGATCGGAATCAATGCATTGCGGAATGCATGTTTGTAAATCACTGTTTTCTCCCGCAATCCTTTCGCTCTTGCAGTACGTACATAATCCATAGACAGCGCATCAAGAAGAGCTCCTCTTACATATCTTGTCAGACCTCCCAGCCCCGCAAAAACCATAACGATTACTGGCAGACAGAGATGGTACAGATAATCACCAACCGCCCGGATTCCGGTATATCCTGCTCCAGTCGTCACCATTCCACTAATCGGGAAAATCGGGATTGTGATTGCAAACAGGAAAATAAAGATTAGTGCTGTGATGAAAGACGGAATACTGATGCCGATGATCGTCGTCACCTGCACCGTCGTATCAAACACAGAATTCTGCTTGACTGCCGCCTTGATTCCCAGAGGAATCGTAATAAAAAATAATAAGATATAATATACAATATTCAGACAGACCGTATTTTTCATCGGTGGTCCTACAAGCTGAAGAACCGGAACACGATATACGGAAGAATATCCGAAGTCACCTTGTAATACATTGCCAAACCAGCTAAAGTACTGGACGATAATCGGTTTATCTAATCCCAGACGCGTCCTTGCGTCCTGATAAAGTCTTTCGTACTCTTCAGGAGATACGCTCATCTTCTGTCCCTCGACCATCATGCGCGCCGGATCTCCCGGAACCATCTTGAATAGCCCGAATAACAGAATGGACAGTATAAAGAAGACGACTACCATATAGGAAAGTCTTTTTAAGATGTATTTAACCATTCGTTGTAACCCCACTTTTTATTATTAGTTAGTACAGAACATCACCGGAAACCCAGCGTTTTTTATCACATCGGAAAATCCATCTGCCTTTCCGATGTGATAAAAAAGGAAGCGGGCTTTGCCGCCTCCCTTCTTATGTTTCAAACTATCTACTACCTATTTTTATTATTCTTCGATATATGCATCCAAAACAAAGTACCACCAGTTGTCATATGCACGTGGAACAAAGTTCTTTAATTTTGGATTATAAAACCAGTAGTCTGTACCGGTTGACATAACAACCCCCGGAAGTTCTTTGTTAATCTCTTTCTCAAAATCAACAAATAATTTTCTGAATGTATCTGTATCACCCGGCTCTACGTTTCTCATTTCCTGTGTGATACTCTTTAATTCCGGATCTCTTACACGATAGTAGTTCCAAAGTCCCATGCGTTCCGGTGCATCATCAAAGAAGTACCACCATGCACTGAGTTCCGGTAATACAACACCAACGCTGAATACATGATAAGTAGGATCCACTCCTTCTCGATTCAGATGATTGATAACCTGAGCAAAGTCCATCTTTGTTCCTTTGATCTGCATACCAATCTTCTCTGCTTCCGGTGGAATCACTGTATTGTAAAGGTTGTTTTGCTCACTTTCCTGATATGCCCACTCGATTACTAACGGCATTAGTTTTCCATCTACTTCTTTGTAGCGAACCTTATCTGTTCCTTCTACGAATTCTCCTCCACTCTCATTTAATGTCCAGCCACCATCAATTAATTCTTGTTTTGCTTTATCAATATCGTATGTATAATGTGTCAGTTCTCCCTCCAGTTCATCCTTTGTTGCCTGGTAGTCCTCCATTGCCTCCGTCGCAACGCAGTCTACCACATTTGCATATCCGCCAGTCAGCTGTTTGTTGATCTCATCACGATCAATAATGTAAGCAAATGCACGACGCACTTCCGGGAACTGGGATGGTCCGAAGTCACACGCGAAACGGAATTCCGATACAGAATCCTGAGGTACCACTCCGTAGTTCGCTTTGATCGATCCATCTTCTACCTTTGTCAGTGTAGAGTCGATCGTCTCTCCTTTGCTTGTCTTGAAGAAATCAACCGTACCTTTTTCAAACTCATCTCTCCATGTTTCCGTTGCAACTGGTTTGGAAATAATATTCTCAATATGTGGTGTCGTTCCATCGTATCTTCCAAGATATTCTTTGTTGATCTCTAATTCAACCGTCTCTGTACCGATATCTACTTTCTTTAACTGGTATGGCCCGCAGACAACCGGTCTCTTATAGCGGAAACCTGTTTCCGGATCCAGCAGTGTCTTACGAAGTAAGTCTGTTGTAAATTTATCATTCAAGTAACATCCGTTTCCATCGTCTTTGATCTCTACTTCCGGCGCAATTGCTACCATCGGTGCCGGTTCAAATCCAATGGAATCAAGGATATAGTAGTCTGGAAGATTTTCCGCTGCTACTGTGAAGGAAAATTCGTATTCTCCAAGCAAACGAACGCCTGTAAATTCTTTTGTTTTTCCTTCACGAAATGTATCAAATCCAACTAAAGTACTTCCCATTGTTGCATCGCCTTCACACTCAGCGAACTGCTTGGAAGAACGAAGAAGAATGTGGAACACATAATCTTTTGCTGTAATTTTAGATCCATCATTCCATTTCAAGTTATCATTAATTGTAATGGTATAAGTTCTGGAACCATCTTCGTTGTCTGTCTCCTCATGAGATTTTACAACAACCGAATCCCAGTCTTTCACACGCTCTCTTGTCAATGTTGTCAGTCCATAGCCATCCATCAATGTAATAAAACCTGTATTGGTAGCATTTGCTGACCATCCATTCATCATATCTGGCGATAAGGATCCCGGAACAATCTGTACAACAAACTGTCCTCCTACTGGTGCGTCTTCCGGTGGTGCCTGTGGCTCCGCTGTCTGTTCTACTCCGACTTCCTTATCTGTAGTACTTGCTTCTTTGCTGTCTCCCTTTCCTGATGATGAATTGCTGCTAACGCCGCCTCCACCACATGCGGTAAGAGACATAGCCATGGTTCCTGCAAGCAGACATGCAACTACTTTCTTCTTCATCTTGCTCACTTCCTCCTTATTTTTAGGTTTTGAATAAATCTGTTAAGATATTAACATGTTTACGTGTTTTGTGCAATACTTTTCCTTTTTTCGTATATGCTTTCGCTATTTTTGTATACTATGCACAAGTTTTTCGCTTTTTAATGATATCATCGCCTTTGCTTTTATTTACTTTTTTCTGATTTTTTCAATTTTTACACCTTAAAGTAAGATAAAAGCGATCCTATTTTTCAATTCACTTCCACTCGCATACATATGTCTTCAAAACAAAGATTTTTATAGATTTAAGTTATTTATTTTTTCTATATTCAGCAAAAAAATTGCACAAAATTATTTATTCTCACAATCTCTCCCACTTTTCTTCAAAAGAGTAATCGTCACCTGCGCTCCTCCCATTGCATCCGAATTTCCTAAACATAAACGCCCTCCTTGCTGCTCAACAAACCTGCTTGCAATTGCCAAACCCATACCATAATGATTGCGCTGTCCGCGACTTTTATCTCCCCTGTAAAACTGTTCCGTTCCCCTAAACAGCTCCTCTTCTGAAAATCCAGGCCCATCATCTTCCGTGACAAATATTGTTTGTTCTTCCTCTATGCAGACCGTAAGCCGGATCCTTCCCCCTTCCTTTCCATATTCAACACTGTTTGCAATGATATTCATCCATGCCCGGTAAATAGATTCTTCTTCCATATCCAACACAAAGTTTTCCAAACAATTTTCAGGAATTTCTCTCACACTGACTGTCATCTGCCTAGTCTTTGCAAGTGTGTCTGCCTGCTTTTTTATTTTTTCTGTAAATCGTAATAGATCTGTCTTTGTTTTTGCCGTCGTCTGATTTCTTTCCGAAAGCAGCATCTCCTGAAGTACTTGAAGATAATTTTCTATTGTTTTCGTCTCTTCGCGAATTTCTTCGGCATACTCTTTTACTTCCTCAAGTTCCTCCGCTTCCAGTGTCAATTCTGCATTCCCCCGGAGAATGGTCAGTGGCGTCTTAATATCATGTGCAAGCGCCGCCATCTGCTCCCTTCGCACCTGCTCCATATTCCACTGTCTGTGCAGCGATTGTCTGAGTGCTTCCCTCATCTGATCCATGGATTGTAACACTGCATCGATTTCCAGTACTTTTGAAGATTTTCTTTCAAAATTAAGTTCCTGTTGACTGATATTTTCAGTCACCTGCTCCAACGAAGAAATTTCCCGCGAAATAATTCTTCCAAACCTTTTTGCCAGCCATATGAGATACAAGAAAAATAAAATGACTGTCACTCCTATCAAGGTCCAGTCTGCCGCCGGAAAATACTGTTGTAAAAACTTGTTCGTATAGCTGGAAACCATGCGGTACTTCACAATGCATACTTCTCTTTCCCTGTCAAAACTTCGAAAATAATACCCCTCTTTTCCTCTCTCTCCTTCTCTATAAATCTCCCACGCGTCTTCCCGCTCTTCTTTTTCAAATGTTCCATAAAGGTATGTTCCCTCTCGATCATACACTCCGTACCGACATGTATCCGGAATCAGATCTTCCGTCACCCGCTCTGCTGACTGAATCTGTCTGGCACGTCCTGTAAGCATTCCTTCCGCATAATTTGCCGGAAGGATCCATCCTGTCTCTATCCCTGCGGAAAAGAGCAACAGTGCAGCTGCCAGAATCACCACTGCACCAATCATGACCCAGACTGCATACCGGATAAAAAAGGTATGCAGTCGTATTTTCCTTTTTAATTCCATCGATACCCCATCCCCCAGACGGTCTCAATTGGCTCCGCCTGTACTTTTATTAATTTCGCTCGGATATTTTTAATATGTTCTGTGATCGCTGAGGCGTCACTTTCTCCTTCATAGCCAAATACTGCCTCATAGATCTGTTCCCGCGACAGTGTCTGTCCGTGATGAAGCGCCAGATATTCACAAATCTGATACTCGCTTTTTGTCAGCGGAACTTTCTGATCTTTTGCCATCACTTTTTTTGCCTGCATATAAAAATAAAGCCCGGATACCGCGAACACCTGCTTCTTCTCCCGCTGTTCTCTTCGCAGGTGCGCCTGCACCCTCGCCCGAAGTTCTCCAAGTCCGAACGGTTTGCAAATATAATCATCTGCTCCGGAACCAAGTCCTGCCATCAGATCTTCCTCAAGTGTCTTTGCTGTCAGAAATACAATTGGGCAATCCACAGTTTCTCGAATCTCCCTGCACAAAGTAAAGCCATCGATGCCAGGCATCATCACATCCAATAAAATCAAATCATATCGGGACAACTCCATCTGTCTTACCACGTCCCCATCCTGGACAGTCTGTACGATATGCCCATCTTTTTCCAGTGCTTTCCTTATAATCTGGAGAATCTTTGCCTCATCATCCACTGCAAGAATCTTTGCCATTTTTATTCCACTTCCTTCTTTCCTTCATAGTATGAAAACCAGACAAAAAACGCCGTTAGAAAAGCAACTGTCATTCCTGCGCTCATCCACACCCCGGTTCTTAGATCTGACGTTATTTCCATTATGAATTTCTCCTTATAATATATCATATATCTCAACAGTTGTGTCCCCCAGGCAAACGGACAATACATCCAAATTCCCTCTCCCATTCCGGTAAGAAACAGCGCCGAAAGCATACTCTCCACAATCCCTGCCCCTATGACAACTCCCTTATGCCACTTTAGACTCAGAAAAAAATGGATGACATAAATAGCAATCTGCGTTCCAAGAAGTATAAAAACTGACTCCACAGTAAAAAGTAGTAACTCGCCACTGAAAGATTCTCCAGAATACAGATAGATCCCTACCAGATAACTTCCAAGCGCCAGCAGTGTTCCCATTGCTCCAAGCAGCAGCAATGCCACCAATTTCACGCCCCCTGCACGGCACTTTCCTGCTACTCCTCCCAAGAGCACCTGCATATTTCCGGCATCCACTTCCATCTCTGTTCCAAGCGCGCACACAATTCCGCTCAGTGTCGGAAATGCAAGACTTAAAATTTCCAGAAACTCCCCGATACTCTTTGCATTCATATGCAACGCCCCAAGTCCCTTATAATACCAGAGAACAATTCCTGTTCCAACTATCGGTACCAGTATATGCATCCAGAAAAGTGTAGTCCGTTTCATTTTTACAAATTCTGCACGCAGCATTTACTTCATCCCCTTTCTCTCATAGACCCGGATACTAATTTCTGTGACAAGAACAAAGCATAGGCAAGTGACCACAAGTCCCGGCAAAATACTTTCCCATGACAGAAGTTGCGGGGAAAATGTGATGTTTCCCGGCTCTGCCGGAAGCCCATTTGGCAATATTTTTAGTACCGGACACATCAGACGCGCCGGAACTGCATATGGAATCAGCCACATCCTTTCGGTTGCAAAATTAGCACTCAAGATAATATTTGCTACCATATTGATCAAAATTGTGGCTACAGTTCCGCATTTCTGCTCCAGAAGAAGGCAAAGTGGAATCTGCCATGCGTATGTCAGAAACAGTAACACTCCTGCAAACAGCGCATGAAAAATCGTAATGGTGTCTGAATATTTTGCCTGGAATACCTGTCCTGCCACAAACGTCAAAATACACTGTACTATGCATGCCAAAAACAACCACAGACTGCAATAAAAAATCTTGATCAGCCTTACCCTTTTTAGTGACACCGGAAGTGTAAACACCGCCTTTTCGCCAAGCTTTCTATCTTTCTCTCCGCAGCTGCAGGAAACAATGGAAAGCATTGCGGGAAGCAAAAACATATACCACCAATTAAAACTAGTCAAAACTACATACGCTGGAGACAACTTAATGCCAAGCAGCAATGTCAAAAGCGGCGCCACAAGAAACGCTTTCCCCAAGAAAGTATGTCGGTACTTCATCTGTTCTGCACAAAGATCATTCCACATCTCTACTACTCCTTTCTGCCTGCCCCGGCAATCTCCATAAACAGACTCTCCAGCTTTTCCTCATGAGGCATTTCTCCCTGATAGCCTAACACTCCATCGGCAATAATTCCGATATCATCCGCCACCTGAGACACTTCACTTAAAATATGACTTGACACAATGACAGTAATTCCTTTTTGTGGAAATTCCTGAATCATCTGTCTAAGATCCTGGATTCCGATTGGATCCAGACCGTTGGTCGGCTCATCCAGGATCAAAAGTTTCGGATGATTTAAAAGAGCGATCGCAAGCCCAAGTCTCTGCTTCATTCCCATAGAAAATTTCCCTGCACGTTTCTTTCCAGTCTGTGTCAGTCCGACGATCTCCAGCACCTCATCAATCCTTTCCTCGGGAAGACCTAGCATCCGTGTACGCACTTTCAGATTTTCCCGCGCAGACAAGTTTCCATAGATTGCCGGCGATTCGATCAGGGAACCAATCTTATTTAATGACTTCCTGCTCCATACTTCGCCATCCACCAGAATACTCCCCTGAGTCGGACGGACAATTCCCGCAATCATTTTCAACAGTGTCGATTTTCCTGCCCCATTTGCACCAAGCAGGCCATAGACGGTATTCTCCCGCACCTGAATAGAGACTGCATTGACTGCTTTCTGCTCTCTGTAAATTTTGCTAAGTTCCCTTGTTTCTAATATATTTTTCTGCATTTTTTACCTCCTGCAATGAATTTATCTTCATTGTAGAAGCTAATTCTAAGGAAATAATAAGGATTTTCTATTTTTTATTCCAGCAACTAGTCGTCATCCAAATATAAAACTAAATTAACTAGTACCAATTCGTTGTCAAAAATGCTATAATATTAAAAACTTTTCACCGATAGAATGTGCAACTTTTCCAAATCAAACAAGCATCTCTATCGTATATTTCTTCTGATCACTCATACAAATCTATTACTGAAAGGAGTTTATAGACATGTTTAAAATTTTTAAGAAACACCCGAAAACTTTATGGATCTCCATGCAGGATGTTCTTGCCATCATAAAAAGTGACTATGACAAATCCTGGCCATTTGAGATTATAGAATTCCGCTATGGGGGCACAACACACCGCATGGGCGCCTATGTAGAAGAGTTAGACGAAAAATTTTATAATAAGATTAAACAAGAAGAAATCCATTTCGTGTTTGATGAACAAACTTACACTTCCTTCGAGGAATTCGTAAAGTCTGTTCATATAAATGGAATCCCGATCACCGATGTGCTCGGTCCAATTGAAGTCCTGCAGGCAGGGATCGTCAACGGAGAAGCGATGTTGAGTTCTCCATGGGGCGAAAAAAGACTTAGTGCGCATGCGATTGAAAAGGAATAATTTTCTGCTTGACAAACATTCCTCTATCGTTTATTTTAAACTTGAACAAGGTTCATTTTAGAAGGAGGTTTTTATGAATCCAACAGTTACTTCAAAAGAAGAAATCATTGTCGCCTGTCAGAAGATTGCAAAAGAGCGGGGACTGGAAGCAATCAGCATGCGTTCGGTTGCCTCTGAATGTGGCATGGCAGTTGGTTCCGTCTACAATTATTTTTCCTCTAAATCAGAACTTCTCTGTGCAGCAATCGAGAATATCTGGAAAGATATTTTCCACATGTCTGCAAGCCAGTGTGCTTTTTCCGATTTTGTAGAATGTCTTAACTGGCTTTTTGACAGTGTACAGAGAGGAAGTCAGATGTATCCTGAATTTTTCTCCCGGCATGCAATGGTTTTTGCTTCTGAAGATCAGAAAGCCGGACATCAGATGATGGAGAAATATTTCCGCCATTTAGAGGAAAACCTTCTGAACGTACTGCGCAGAGATCCAAATGTCCGGGAGGATGCATTTGATGAAGTGCTTACCCCTGAATTATTTATCAGCTATGTACTGGAATTATTCGTCTCCTCTGTATTTCATTTTCAGAAAGACTACCGCGGAATCCTTGAGATTGTCCGCCGCTGTCTCTATGCCCCTGCTCACTAACTGCTATGTTTTTGTGCAGCGGGAACTGCAAATGGAAAGAGTGAGAGTTTACTATACATGAAACTGAACACCGTTCATCATTTTCTTTCACAGGAGGTATGCTTATGAAAATTAAAAAACGAAATCTGCTGCTTCTCGCAGCAATCGTCTGGATGATTGCCGGATTTAACATCCTGCGCATCGGAATAGAGACTTATGCAGCTTACAAAAGCGTGGTCAACTTTATACTTTCTCTTCTTATATTTCTTTTCTTCTGGTTCATGATCTTTTACAAACTGACTGTAAAGCACACAGACCGTATTCAGAATTATCAGGAAGAGCGACAGTTTTTTCTTAACTTTTTTGATCTGAAGTCATTTCTGATCATGGCTTTTATGATCACATTTGGGATCACGATCCGCACATTCCACTTATTGCCGGACAGATTTATCGCTGTGTTTTATACCGGGCTGGGCGCGGCGCTGTTTCTTGCAGGGATCACTTTTGGTCGGAACTACATTTTTTTCAAAAAAACAGAAACTGCAAATTAGCTTTTTCACATATTATTTTTCTATTAGGAGGTTCTATTTTATATGAGCACAGAAAAGCACACACACATTACCACAGTGAAAACATTAATGACCGCTTCTATCATCTATTTTTTCTGCTCCATGGCAGGAGGGGTTTTCTACCGAGAATTTACAAAACTCTTTGATTTCACCGGGAAAACAACTCTTGGCGTGATACACGGACATCTGCTCGTTCTCGGAACATTTTTCTTTCTTCTTCTTGCAGTGCTCTGCAAATTTACTGCACTTGGAGACCAAAAACTGTTCCAAAAATTTTTTCTCATCTATAACATTGCATTCCCTTTGATGGCTGTCACGCTTCTCATACGCGGAATCGTGCAAGTAACAGGCTATCCAATGACACGCATGTTAAACGGTATGCTCTCTGGATTTGCAGGACTTTCCCACATTTTCCTTGCAGTAGCACTTTTTCTGTTACTGCTCGCTGTAAAAAAAGAACTTTGTAACGAAAGCGCCAAATAATTTCTTGCGAAAGTTCTCCTTGACAAATGTAACTTTTTCTCTTATCCTTTAGCAAGGGAATGAAGTTCTCCCTTAGTAAATACTAAAACCGCCAGGTGGAGCGTGCCTCCCCTGATTGCTGATGACTTCTGCTTTTTGCAGGACTCATCAGCTTTTTTATTACACCATTTTCTATCGGAAAGGAGAAAAACAAATGTTATTTAGTATTTCTGTTCTATTGCTGCTAGGCATGTCACTCGGTGCCCTCTGCAAAAAGCTACACCTTCCGGCGCTGACCGGAATGCTGATCACCGGAATCTTTCTCGGTCCTTATGCACTTGATCTGATTGATGCTTCCATTTTATCCGTATCCGCTGATCTTCGCAGGATTGCTCTGATCATTATTTTAATCCGGGCAGGATTGTCATTGAATCTGGATGATTTAAAAAAAGTCGGACGTCCCGCAATTTTAATGTGCTTTGTGCCTGCCTGCTTTGAGATGGCAGGAATGATATTGCTTGCCCCAAAACTGCTTGGCATCTCACTGCTTGATGCAGCGATTCTTAGCTCTGTCATTGCCGCTGTTTCCCCTGCTGTCATCGTTCCGAACATGGTGAAACTTATGGAGGAAGGCTATGGCACAAAAAAAGGAATCCCTCAACTGATCTTAGCCGGGGCTTCCGTCGATGATGTATTTGTAATCGTTGTGTTTACCGCCTTTACCAGTCTTGCTGCCGGAGACTCTGTGTCCATCAGAAGTTTTGTCAATATTCCAATATCCATTTTTCTCGGAATAATATCAGGGCTTGGAATCGGACTGCTCCTTTCGGTTTTCTTTCACCGAATTCACATGCGAGATACTGCAAAAGTAATCATTTTCCTCTGTATCTCTTTTTTGCTTGTCACACTGGAAGATCACTGTGCAAATGTAATTCCTTTTGCTTCCCTGATTGCGGTAATGACAATCGGTGTCTCCCTGCAGCAGAAAAATCAGGCACTTTCCCTCCGGCTCTCCTTAAAATTTAATAAACTATGGGTTGGAGCAGAGATTATACTCTTTGTCCTTGTCGGTGCAACTGTCGATCTTCGCTATCTGAAGTCAGCCGGAGGAACCGCTGTTCTTCTGCTCCTCCTTGTTCTTCTCTTTCGGATGTCAGGTGTCTTTCTCTGTCTTGCAGGAACAGATCTTACAAAAAAAGAACGACTTTTCTGCATGATAGCCTACACTCCAAAGGCAACCGTCCAGGCAGCTATCGGTGGAATCCCTCTCGCTCTTGGACTTTCCTGCAGAAATCTCGTCCTCACCGTTGCCGTTGTCTCCATACTACTGACAGCACCGCTTGGAGCCTTCTGTATCGAAAACAGTTATCAAAAACTTTTAACCCATTAATCTTTCATTATTGAAACGACAAAAGTCCGGAAAACCTGATATCAATTCCAGGTTTCCGGACTTTTATATAAAATATTATTCGAGCTCAAATGCTCCTGTATATAACTGATAATATTTTCCTTTTTGTGCGATCAATGTCTCATGGTCTCCTCTTTCGATAATATTTCCATGCTCTAATACCATGATCACATCCGAATTCCGCACAGTGGAGAGACGGTGCGCAATGACAAATACCGTTCTTCCTTCCATCAGCGCATCCATTCCGCGCTGTACGATCGCCTCTGTACGTGTATCAATCGAAGAAGTCGCCTCATCCATAATCATTACCGGAGGATCTGCGACTGCCGCGCGTGCAATTGCAATGAGCTGCCGCTGTCCCTGAGAAAGGCTCGCCCCGTTTTCCGTAAGCGGTGTATGATACCCTTCTGGAAGACGCGTGATAAAATCATGAGCACCGGCAAGTTTTGCAGCCGCAATACACTCTTCTTCTGTCGCATCTAGCTTTCCATAACGGATATTGTCCATAACAGTTCCGGTAAAAAGATTTGTCTCCTGCAAAATCACCCCAAGTGAACGGCGCAAATCTGCTTTTTTAATCTTATTGATGTTGATTCCATCATAACGAATCTTTCCATCTGCAATATCATAAAAACGGTTGATCAGATTTGTGATCGTTGTCTTTCCTGCTCCAGTAGAACCTACAAATGCCACTTTCTGTCCCGGCTCTGCATAAAGTGTGATATTATGAAGTACTGTCTTTTCCGGTACATATCCAAAGTCCACATCAAACATCCGGACATCTCCCGTTAACTTTGTATAAGTCACGGTTCCATCTTGGTGTGGATGCTTCCATGCCCACAGTCCAGTATGTTCTTCACACTCTATAATCTCTCCATCCTCTTCTCTTGCATTGACCAATGTCACATAACCTTCATCAACTTCTGGCTCTTCATCGATCAATGTAAAAATACGGTCTGCACCTGCAAGTCCCATTACAACTGAATTGACCTGATTTGACACCTGGCTGATATTTCCCGCAAACTGCTTTGTCATATTTAAAAACGGAACAACAATGCTGATTCCGATCGCCATACCGGAAATACTCAGGTTTGGAGCTTTAGAAAGAAGCAAAATTCCTCCAGTCAACGCAACAGCAACATACAAAATATTTCCAATATTTCCCAGTACCGGCATCAGAATATTTGCAAACTTATTGGCATTTTCCGCATCGTGAAACAATTCCTCATTGAGACGATCAAAATCTGCCTCGCTTTCTCTCTCATGGCAGAAAACCTGTACAACTTTCTGTCCATTCATAATCTCTTCTACAAAACCTTCCACTTTTCCCAGTGCGACTTGCTGGCGCACAAAATATTTTGCAGAATTTCCCCCAACTTTCTTCGTTACAAAAAACATCAGGATCACGCCGCATACAACAACAATCGTCATCCACACACTGAAGTACAGCATAATTGAGAATACGGTCAGCACTGTAATAGAAGAAATCAAAAGCTGCGGAATACTCTGCGATACCATCTGACGCAGTGTATCAATGTCGTTTGTGTAATAGCTCATGATATCTCCATGATTATGTGTATCAAAATATCTGACTGGAAGATCCTGCATTCCATTGAACATTTTTACACGAAGCTTTTTCAAAAATCCCTGCGTGATTCCCGCCATCATCTGGGTATAAGTGATCGCGGACAAAATGGACAGGATATAAAATACAAGAAGCAGCCCTACATAATAGAAAACTTTTCCGGAAACAGCATCCCAGTCTCCGCTCTTCCAGCTTGTCTCTACGATCGCGATGACATTCTGCATGAAAATAGCTGGAATGGAAGAGACAACTGCACTGAAAATAATACAGAACAGTACGATCGGCATCTTAACCGGATAAAACTCAAACAATGTCTTGATTAGACGCCCCAGTGTTCCTTTTTTTGCTCTGCTTGGTCCCTTATTTTTCATCGTCATCACCTGCCTTATTCTGAGATGTATATACTTCTCTGTAAATCTCATTGTGTTTCAGAAGTTCCTCATGTGTTCCAACTGCATTGATCGTACCGCCGTCCATGACAATAATCCGGTCTGCATCCTGCACGGAGGAGGTTCTCTGAGCAATGATGATCTTTGTCGTCTCCGGAATGAATTCGCGGAATGACTGGCGGATCAATGCATCCGTCTTCGTATCTACTGCACTCGTCGAATCATCCAGAATCAGAATCTTCGGTTTCTTTAGAAGCGCTCTTGCAATACAGAGACGCTGTTTCTGTCCACCGGACACGTTCGTTCCTCCCTGCTCGATATGGGTATCATATCCTGCCGGGAACTGTCTGATAAATTCATCTGCCTGTGCCAGTTTACATGCCTCGATCAGTTCCTCGTCCGTTGCTTCCTTATTTCCCCACCGAAGATTTTCCTTAATCGTACCGGAGAATAGAATATTTTTCTGCAATACAACAGATACCTGATTTCTCAAAGTCTCCAGATCATACTCCTTGACATCGCGGCCACCGACTTTAACACATCCCTCCGTCACATCATACAAACGGGAGATTAACTGGATCAAAGAAGATTTCGAAGCCCCGGTTCCTCCAATGACACCGATCGTCTCACCAGATTTGATATGCAGATCGATATTGGCAAGCGCCATCTTCTCTGCATTTTTTGAATATTTGAAATTTACCTTATCAAAATCGATCGAACCATCTCTGACTTCATAAACTGGATGCTCCGGATTCTTGATCGTGCTCTCTTCGGAAAGTACTTCCACGATACGTTTCGCAGACTCGCTTGCCATTGTGATCATAACAAAGACCATAGAAATCATCATCAGACTGCTCAGAATCTGGAAACTATATGTAAGCAGTGCAGAAAACTGTCCTACATCCAGGTCAAGCCCTCTTGATGAGATGATCACATAAGACCCGAAAGAAAGTACAAAGATCATTACTGCATACATGCAAAACTGCATCAGTGGATTGTTGAATGCCAAAATTTTCTCTGCTCTTGTAAAATCCTGACAGATATCATCTGCTGCCGCCCCGAATTTTTCTTTTTCATATTCTTCACGGACATAAGATTTCACAACACGGATTCCCTTTACATTCTCCTGAATAGAATTGTTCAGGCGATCATATTTCTTAAAGACTTTCCGAAACAGCGGCATCGTCAGACGGATGATCAGCGCCAGTCCCACACCAAGTACCGGAACAAGAATCACAAAGATCCATGCCATCTTTCCTCCCATAATAAATGCCATTGTAAAGGAAAAAATCAACATCAGCGGACATCGAATTGCAATTCGGATAATCATCATATACGCCATCTGCACATTCATCACGTCTGTCGTAAGTCTCGTCACTAAAGACGAGGTAGAAAACCGATCGATATTCTTAAACGAATACGTCTGAATTTTGTAGAACATATCCTTTCTTAAGTTTTTGGCAAATCCGCAGGAGCCGGTCGCTGCCGCTGTCCCTGCCATCACACCAAATACCAGCGAAACTGCTGCCATCACAAGCAGGATCGATCCATATGTTGCAATCACGGAAAAACTGCATCCAGCCTTAATTTCATTCACAAGCTGGGCGATGATGAACGGAATGATACATTCCATAACTACTTCCAGTGATACATAAATCGGTGCTTTGATCGAAGCTGCCTTATACTCTCTGATACATTTTGAAAGTTCTTTTATCACTTCACATTCCTCCTGTTTCCTAATTTTCGCAAAAACAAGGTATCTCAACTTCAATTGTTAGATACCTTACTTTCTTATTATAGCACTATAAAATTTAATTTGCAAGGTTCCTAACATTATTTTCTTGCATCTTTTTTGCCTTCGATTCCAAAAAAAGAAGGCCTGCATCCTCGCAATCATTCCCCTCCAGCAGATACGTTTCTTTCCACTTTCCTGCTATCTGAAAATTGCATGCGGTTCTGCATGACCTCTCTTTACTTTTTTATTCTCCTCCGAGCTTATTGGCAATCAGCCATCCAAGTCCGAATGTGATTACTCCGGCTCCGATCGTAAATACGGAAACACCTGACCAATTCGTCTTCATCAGAATCGCAATCGGTGATGCGACAATCAGACCGATAATTCCATAATAAGCATGAATCTCTGCTTTTGAAAAAATGAATTCAATCAATTTTGCAATCACACCGATTCCGATCAGCACACCAACTCCAAACGGCGCAAGTACACCAACTCCCTGCATCAGCCCTGCCATATCGAATTTCACAAGTGAATCTACAAATAAATTAATCGTCTTTAAAATTACATCATAATATCCAAGCAGCATCAGCATCATCGAACCACTGACTCCCGGCACAACCATCGTTGCCGCCGCAACAACCCCTACAAAGAATAACTTAATTACATTGACAAGCCCAAATGTGACATCCGCTGTCTTTCCTCCGGTCTCTCCAAGCATCGCCATCAGAATCACGATTGCAAAAAAGACAAGAAATGGAATTATTTTCCCGATTGTGACTGAATGTCCTTTCACCTTCTTTACAATAAATGGAAGACTTCCAATGATCAGACCGCAAAACGCAAAGTTCGTCGGGATTGGATATGTATCAAGTAAGAATTCAAACAATTTCGACAATACGACAATTGCAATTCCTGCCCCAGCAAAAATCGGGATCAGAAGCTTCATACTTTGTTTAAACTCGCTCTTCAAGTGGGTAATTGAATGAATCAGCTTGTCATACAGTCCCATAGCGACCATCATTGTTCCACCGCTGACTCCCGGAATGATATTCGCAATTCCGACAACCATTCCCTGCAATATTTGTTTCAGCATACATTAATCTCCTTTCCATGCACTCTGCTAAAAAATTTAGCATAAATCCTCTCTTTTTTCAATCTTTCTCTTTTGATTTACAAAAATTTTATTTCTTTTACGGACTTTCGCGTGCTTCTCTAGGCTTATCTCTGAAAATACTGCTTTGCAAGTTCCTGAAATCTCGGCAGCGCACCAATAATTGTCTCATATGCCACGCAGTAAGCAATCCGCACATAACCTGGACACCCAAAAGAACTTCCTGGCACAAGAAGGATATTGTATCTCTTTGCCGCCTCACAGAACGCTTTCTCATCTTCGATTGGAGATTTCACAAACAGATAGAAAGCTCCCTGCGGCTTTATACAGCTGAATCCACACTGTCTCAGCCCTTCATAAAGTGTTTCCCGGTTTCTATTGTAATAGGTAAGATCTGTTTTTTCTCTAATACATTTAGCAACCACCTTCTGAAGCAACGTCGGTGCATTGACAAATCCTAAAATCCGATTTGCCACACCCGCTGCCGCAATCACATCACAACTGTCTGCCACTTCTGAAGGAATCACAAGATACCCAATCCGCTCTCCCGGAAGGGACAGAGACTTACTGTAAGAATATGCCACAATCGTATTTTTATAATATTTTGTCAGATACGGTACTTCCACTACATCAAAAGCAAGTTCCCGGTAGGGTTCATCGGAAATCAAATAGATCTCAGTCCCATATTCTTTTTGCTTCTCCTCCAAAATTCGTGCCATTTCCCGGATTGTCTTCTCCGAATACACAACACCGGTCGGATTGTTCGGCGTATTCACGATAACCGCCTTCGTCTTCGGAGTAATTTTCTCCGCAAATTCAGTAAGCTTTGGCTGGAAAGTTTCTGTGTCCGGTGAGATCTCCACAAGTACACCATCCACATTGGATGTGTAACTTCTATACTCACCGAAATACGGTGCAAAAACAATCACTTCCTCCTGCGGGTTGATAAGCGTCTTTAAAATCACATTCAAGCCTCCCGCTGCACCGACTGTCATGAGAATATTTTCTGCAGAAAACTCCGTCTGAAATCGCTCATTCAATGACTCTGCCACTGCCTGGCGTACCTCTTCATATCCTGCATTGCTATTCGTATAGCCATGAAGTTCCAGCGGTGCCTCTTCCTTTACAATGGAAATAAGTGCTTCCTTTACCGCCTCCGGTGCTTCCACATTTGGATTGCCGAGACTGAAGTCAAATACATTTTCTCTCCCGTACAGCTTTGCAAGACGGTTTCCTTCCTCAAACATCGCGCGGATGGCAGAACTATTGTCCACCATCCCTTTCATCTTCTCTGCGATCATACTGTTGCCTCCCTCTTTGTCACAGTTCCTTTTTCCACAAGAAATACCGGGCGGTACGACAGTTTTGCTTTGCGAAGTCCCTCTGCCCCAGTGTCTTCCTCACGGTTAATGTATTTATATTTCATACACTCGTGTTCCACAAACTGCTGATTGATCATCGGATAAGCACCTTGGATCTCTGCAAATGCTTTTTCAATATGAACTACAAATGTATCGTCACTGACTTCCTCTCCAAGGGTAAATGCAACAACCTTTCCATTCACTCTCAGAAGCCCCCCGGTCAGCTCCAGTTCTTCATAGAGCCGCAGAGAATTGAGTGTTACACACATCTCTTCATTTTTCTCTTCATCTGCCTCACATCCATTTTCAATCCGCCATTGCAGTGCCATCTGAAAGCACTCTTCGATATTTTCTTTTGTAATCTTTTCATACGACCAATCTTCATTTACTTGTTTGAACTTATTGATATGATTTCGCTTACCGTGAAGCTTTTTGCCAGAAAGTGTCGCCAGTTTCTCAGACTCGTAGACATAATCTGCACTGTCTCTGTCGTATTCGATTTGAAACTGTCCCGGATACCACTCTTCCAGCTGTGCAAAGTTCTCTTCTGTGACACAGTACATCGTAAACGGATACCCCTGTTCCCTGCTGTACTCCATCAACACTTCGATCGTCCGCTTGACATCCTTTGGATCTCCCACCGGGTAGGCAAAGGACAATCCATTTTCCTTTGACCGAAAGACAACCGTATTTTCTACCATCGCATAGCCTACCTGATAAAACTTCGCCCACAGGTACACGTTAACAAACGTGCGCTCACAGCTTCGCGATGGATACTTTCTAAAGTAAGATGTCAAAAGTTCCTTATCCTCCAAAGTCGGTCTTCGAAAGTCTATCGTTATCATTTTATTCTACCTCTTCTCAAATTTTGCTTTCCTTTGTTTTCCTGTTTCCATTGCCTTCTTCGCGCTTCTTTAAAAGTACTTTTTCAGGCAGTGTATCTATTTCTAGCACTCGATCCCTTTTCGGAACTGCATCTGATAAAGGTCGGCATACACGCCGTCTTTCTCGAGCAGCTGCTCGTGAGTTCCTTCTTCCTCGATGCCATTCTCAGTCAGCACAAGAATCCGCTTTGCATTTCGAATCGTAGAAAGTCTGTGCGCGATCACAAATGTCGTACGGTTCTTTGCCAGACGTTCTAAGGACTGCTGCACAACTTTCTCACTCTCATTATCCAGCGCTGATGTAGCCTCATCAAAAATCAGAATCGGCGGATTCTTTAAGAATACCCGCGCAATAGACAGACGCTGCTTTTGTCCTCCGGAGAGTTTCACACCGCGCTGACCGATATCTGTATCATATCCTTCCGGAAAACTCATGATAAATTCATGGGCATTTGCATTTCTCGCTGCCATAACCACTTCCTCATCTGTCGCATCCGGCTTTCCATAACGGATATTTTCCATAATCGTCCCTGCAAACAGGTAGACATCCTGCTGCACAATTCCAATATTATTTCTCAGGTCATCTAACTTCATATCCCGGATATCAATGCCATCAATCCGGATAGCCCCCTCTGACACCTCATAAAAACGTGGGATCAGGCTGCATATTGTAGTCTTTCCGACACCGGATGGACCGACTAATGCCATATAATCTCCTGCCTCCACATCCAGATTGATGTGATCCAGTACATTTTCCGTACTGTCCTCATAATGAAAAGATACATTTTCAAACTCAATCTTTCCTTCCAGATGCTCCACACTGACTGCATCTTCTTTGTCCTTGATATCCGGTGCGATCGACAAGATTTCAAGAAATCTCTCAAAACCTGAATATCCATTCTGGAACTGCTCTGTGAAATTGACAAGTTTCTTCACCGGTTCTGTAAAGTTATTGATATACAAAAGAAATGTGATCAGGTCAGTCACCGCCACTGTTCCCGCTGCCATAAACCGCACTCCGGCGATCAAAACAACAACCGTAACAAGTGTTGTCAAAGCGCCAAGCCCAGAATTGTATGCTCCCATATAGCGGTAGCTGATCTTCTTTGCTGCAACAAAGCGGTCATTTCCATCCTGAAACTTCTTCATCTCAATCTTTTCATTTGCAAACGATTTCACAACACGGATCCCTGAAAGGCTGTCCTCAATCTGGCTGTTAATATCTGCAATTTTCTCTCGATTTCTCTTAAACGCCCGCTTCATCTTCCGGTTATAATATCCCGCATACAGAATCATGACCGGAATAAATGCAAACGCGACAAGTGTCAGCTTCGCATTGATACTAAATAAGATTGCAAAAGATCCAACGAGCTTGATAATAGAAATCACGATATCTTCCGGTCCGTGATGCAAAAGCTCTGTGATATCAAACAAATCGCTCGTAATACGAGACAACAGTCCTCCAACCTTCTGATTATCATAGAACGCAAAGGTCAATTTCTGGTAATGTCCAAAAATATCCCTCCGCATATCCGCTTCCATCTTTGCACCCATCAAATGTCCATAATATCCGATAAAATAATTACAGCCAAATTCCAAAATAACGAGTCCAAACATCAGGACACCGATCCACGTAATCGTATGCAACACATCCTCTGCCGGGAAATATACGACCTCATTTGTAATATAACGGACGATCAACGGCAGGATCAATGTGACTGCCGCTCCCAGAATTGCAAAAAACATATCACTGAAAAACAATCCTTTGTACGGCTTATAATATGCCGCAAGTTTCTTTAACTTTTCTCCCATCATTTCTTTCCTCCATCCTTCTCTTCCAAAAATGTTCCTTTTTCTTTTGCAAAATGAAAAAGTTCCCGCTTCACATCTGCGATTGTTCTCTGTTTTAGCAGATCTTTACAACATGCATTTAAATCCCCATAAATCCCCGCCATCACATCTGCCATCCCCGATGCCACACAACACTTTTTCTCGGGAGACCCGCTCCGCCACGAAGTCGACACAAAAGAAATCTGAAGTGCCTCCGCTACCATGGCAAGTGTCACTTCTTCTGCTTCCCGAAAGAAGAGATATCCTCCCTCCGTCCCTTCTTTTGTACGGATCAAATCAGCCCTTTTCAATTTTGCCATCACCTTCCGGATCCGAGCCGGGTTGGTGCACACATTCTTTGCCAACTCTTCACTGGAGATCACGATTCCCTTATGTTCCAGAAACACAAGTGCATGGACCGCGATCGCAAATTCACTTGTCATTTTTGTGTTCCCCCCTGCTTCTGTGTCTGTTCAATAATATTTCGCATCACATCTTCACTTAACTGACCACTGACATATCCATATACATTCCCATCCTTATCAATCATAAAAGTTGTCGGAAATGCACTGATTCCATAACTTGAGAAAATCTCCCCGGTCGTATCCATCACAACTGGATACGTGTATCCATTTTCTTCCAAAAACGCCTTGATCTCTTCCTCAGAAGCTTCCCCTCCAAGATCCGGTGCCGCAATTCCCAGAATCACCACATCACTGTCTTCTTGTGCTTCATATTCTTCATGCAGCTTCTGGATCTCCGGCATCTCATTCCGGCATGGTCCGCACCAAGTCGCCCAGAAATTCAAAAAAACGGTCTTTCCTTTATATTCTGATAATGTATGCGTATTCCCATACTGATCTTGTAGTGTAAAGTCGATGGAAGGAACGGTCTCTCGTTGATCGTTTTCCTTCTTTTCTTCCTGTTTGCTTTCTCCGGCACTTGTTTCCTTCTCCCCGGAAGTATTATCCTGCCCGGTATTTTTCTGTTGGGCTGCTGACTGATTTTTCTGTTTTTTTGCATTTTCTGTTTCATTCCCTGCTATGGAAACTTTTGATAAGTATCCGGTGACTGCATTCATCTTCCCTGTAAACATGAAGAGTCCCATCAAAACCATAGTATCCCGCCTACTTTTACCGTATATTTTACAACATTCATATGCTTTTTTAACAGCTCCAGAAGGCTTGTCGTAAACAGCCCCAGTACAAGAAATGGGAGCACAAATCCAAGTGTATATACGCCGATCAATGCAAACCCCATCCACTTTGTCCCGGCGGATGCCGCCATCAAAAGCACACTCGTCAACGCCGGACCTACACACGGGGTCCACGCAAAACTAAACGTAAATCCCATCAGCAGCGCGGTCAGCGGGGACATTGCAAGCACATCAAGATGAAATGACAGTCTGCGCTCTTTTCCAAGTAATCTGCTCGGACCAAAGACACCAAGCTGATAGAAACCAAATGCAATCACTAAAATTCCACCGATTCTTGCAAACAACATCTGATTTTTCTGCAAAAAGCTCCCAAGTGCAGATGCGCCAAGTCCCAGAATGAAAAATGCAAAGCTAACTCCTACCACAAAACAAACCGTATGGATCATCACTTTTCGTCTCTCATAGTGAACCTTTCCATCCTCCCCAATCTCACCCGTTCCGCCTGACAGATACCCCATATACAGCGGAATCAGCGGCAGAACACAAGGAGAAAAGAAACTAAACACCCCCTGTAAAAATACTGTCAATACCGGAATGCTGATGTCCAGCGAAAATCCCATAAAACCACCTCTTTCCTTATTTTCTTTTTACATTTTTTGACAGCGATCCGTTTCCTTTTTTGTCTGTGCAAAATTTTCCTGTGGATATCTGTACAAATTGTAACTTTTTTCATTACATTATTTAACTGTAACTTTATCAAATACATTTTTTGTTGTCAAGAAGCATTTTTTCCAAATCGAACATTCTGTTTTCCTATTTTCCATACAAACTTCCAGAGCTCCGTAAGCAGTTCCCTATAGGAAAAAGACACCCCTTGGCATTTTCTGGAGTGTCTTTTTCTATTGCAAAGCTATTGTCATTCTCTGATTTCTCTTAGACAAATTTTCTTCTATTTTGCTTTTTCTCTTTATTTTTCTTCTGATTCTTTCTGCCCTTCAATATCCTTTTTCTCGTCTGTGTCATTTTCTCCTGCCACATCATATGCCGGACCGATCAAAAGAAGTTTATCTACATTCATCTCTTCTGCCGGGCAGAGATCTGTGCGTGCCTTCATTGTAATGACTGCAAGTTCATCACTTCCACTATACAGCGGCTGATCTCCGCGATTTGCAAATGCAAGATTGACATAAGCGGTTCCATCACTGTATACCTTATTGACCGTCAGATTTTCCATCGCTCCTACCGCCTTCGTTCCGACAGCTGATACAAATTCCAGATGTGAAGGATCATAATCGATGACAGCTCCAAATGCATTGACATGTTTCGCATCTTCTGCAAGTACCGTAAAGGTCACTGTCTCACCGGCTCTGATACATGATTTTTCTGCACAAAGTGTTGCCTGCCCGGATACTTCTCCGCTCTGTTTTGTGCCTCCATCGAGTTGGAACATTGTAAATGCATAATCATAAACATCATAGATGCCGTTCATATTGATATCTCCACTTCGCTTCTGGATTTGATCCACAAAGTTGGAACCATCCTTGACAGAAGTTCCAAGGTAATTTTTCATATTGGTATAATCTCCCTCTGAAACCGTCTCATTCTTATTAGTACTTCCGACTGCAAATGGCTTGGATCCATCTTTTTTGTATACCGGAAGTTCATGGGATGCAAAGTAATTGCGCCGTGATTTCATAATCTGAAGTTTCAGATAACGTGCACTGACTCCGGTGAGCGGAACCGTCTTTGCATTCTCTTCTACTTCCAGATCCGTGTTATATACCCACTCTGCCTCTTTTGTTCCATCCCATTCCAGTTTCCAATGTTTTCCATCTAAACTGGAGTAGACATTCATACGCTCTACGGTACCACTTCCATAGCTGTCGCGTGGATAATATTCAAATTTATCCAGTTCGTAAGCTGCACCAAAATCATAGATGAACGGAGTCTCATCACCGACAACATCCCCCACTGCGAAGAATAATCCACGGAAGCTGTGGTCTGTCGCATACTTCAGTGCTCCTGCCTCATCTCCTCCGGTCCATGAAATCGTTCCAAGTGCACCAATCTCATTTCTCCACGGATCCAGCAGAGAACTGGTCACAAGCTGCTCACTCCATGCAGAATACCCTTCCGCATTTCTCGCACGCACGCAATAAGTATGCTCAGAATGATAGTCGAGATCATCATGGATATAAGAAAGTGCATCTCCCATAGCATAAAGATTTCCATCCACGAGCATCTCATATTCAGATGCTCCTTTGCTTTCTGTCCAGCATAATCCGATGCTTGTAGAAGTTTTCGCTTCTTCTGCTGCCGTCAGCTGCGGTACAGAAAGAGCACCATTTTCTTTTTCCACCATCCGGCAAACGGTATTTTCAAATCCCAGAATCTCTACGATCTGTTTTTCTTTCTGGCTGTCCACTGTTGCGAGTTTTACATACAGCTTCGGCTCTGCCTGAACCTTTTCTACTATTTTGCGTAAAATCTTTTCCTCCTCAGAAGCATAGGTACGGATCATTGGATGTTCGTCATAGAAGAAAATCGCCTCTCCTTTCTTTGGCTCACTTTGCTCAAAGATTTCCAGATTTTCTGCTTCTGTCAGATGCAACTTTTCCTCTCCATTCCATGCTGTTACTGCCTCCGGACGGTTTGACAAATGTACGATAAATGTGCTGCTACGCTTTTCCTCATATCCTTCATAAGTACCTTCGGAACATTCTGCTGTCAGAATTGCCTTTCCTTCCTTCACACTGGAAGTATAGGTCGTTGAAACATGACTTCCATACGAAACATGGTCAATGGTTCCGTATTTCTCATCCTCCTCCGTCTGATTGTGGATATATTTTCCATCATCCTCGTAAGTTGTATAAAAGCTGTCTCCATCCGGCCAGAATTCTATCATCCGCTTTGTCCGGTCAATGGCATCCGGCGTATTGTTTGCCTCATACATTGGAAGAATCGTTCCATTTTTTACAAACACCGGAAGTTTCCAAAGCGGCGCCGCAAAGTTATTAAGCACTTGTCCGCCCAGATATTTTTCTCCGGTCAGATAATCGATCCACACTTCGTCTGGATCTGGAAGGTAAATGTGGTTTCTCACATCATTTCCCTCTTCATCTGCAGCTGTATTTTTATAAACTGGTGCAACTAAAATATTTGCTCCAAGCAAAAACTGGTACTGCATATTTCTGCTGTATGCATACGCATCTTCCGGATATTCCAAAAACATTGCACGCACGATCGGAAGTCCCGTGTCATCATTTCCCGTATCCATATTTGACGCAGAGACAGCTGTCGTATAAATATATGGCATCAACTGTGACTTGATTTTCATATACATTCGGTTAATCCCCGTATACGGATCCCCAAATGTGTACGGTGCCTTCATGTAAGTGCCCCATCCGTCCATATTTAACATCTGAGGTGTGAACGATTTCCACTGATAGTCACGCGTAGCAATCAGTGCCTTTCCTCCAAAGATTCCATCCATATCGCTACCAATATTTGGATTTCCGCTCAGAGAGCTTCCGATATAAGTTGGGATATGGAAACGGATATATTCCCAGTTTCCTCCGGTCTGGTCACCGCTCCACACACTGTTAAAACGCTGTGAACCTGCCCATCCGTCCAAAGAGATAATATTCGGGCGAAACTGCTCTGCTGTCGTGATAATGTCATAGGCCGTCTTCACTCCATTTAACTGGAAAGAGTATCCCGGTCCTACCCATGCAACATCGGTCTTCAATGTGGTCGCCCCTCCGACAGATACTTCCTTCCGGAAATCGCGAAGCAGGTGCCAATATGTCTGATTGTCTGAGTCCGGTACCAGATTACTCTCTGTCCAAAGTCCGGCTGCAACCCCTTTGCTGTTTGCATACTCTCTGAACTTCGCAAGATTTTCTACATTGGCATCTACCGCTGCGATTCGTTCTGGAGAACTGCTTCCATCCTCATTGACTCCCCCTTGTACATAATAGCCATTCTGTCCATATCCCCCACCATATCCATCATTTGGGAGGAAATATCCAAGCGGCATATCGTATCTGACGTACTGATCCAATACAGCTCTCGCTGAATATTCATATGGCGTATCTACATTTTCAGGGTAATGCTCTGCTGCCACTTTTGGTCCTTCTCCATTTAAGGATTCTGCATGTTGTCCTTCTGACAAACGATATCCGGTCGCCATACCACTTTCATATTTTGTCATCCCTGCGGCGGTGCTTTCGGCGATTCCTTTAATGTTCCATTCCTTCTCTCCACCTTCGTCAGACCACGCATCGCGATTATAACAATTTAGATGTCCTTCGTAAAATCCATATTCCGGCAAAAGCAGCGGATTTCCAGTTACATGATAGTAGGCTTTTAAAATCTCCTGCGTAATTCGGCTTCCATTTTCTCCGTCAGACAGAAAATAGTAAGCACTAAACTTCGCTTCTTTATGCGCAGCGCGCACAACCGCAGTCTCACTTTCTCCAAAATCATAACTTCCATCGGCAAATGTATTTCTCAGAACCCCATAGCCTCCCGTCGTAAAATAAAACGGATTCGGTGATGCAACGCCTCCGTCCATCCATGCGCTTTCATTGACGATCTGAATAGTCTTTCCAGTATGTACAAACCTTCCATTCTGTGTGCCACCACCGTAGAAATTTTCTTTTTCTCCTCTGACAAGTGTCTGAACTGTCTCCTCACCGATCATGAGACCTTTGGCTTCCTCAAGAACGGTCTTGCCACTGACAGAAATTTTCATCTTTGCCGTTGCTTTATCAAAACTTACTTTTGTCTTTCCACAGCAGAGATCGATCGTCTGATTTTCCTCGCAGATTTCTACTTCCGGTTTTGTATAAAAATCTGACTCGTCCGGACACTGCTGAATCTTTGCTGTATGCTCCTTCTCTCTCGGAGCCGCATAACTCTCAAATGCTCCGCTCGGATCTACATCATAGCGGAAAATAGTTTCTTCCAGAAAAATAAGTTTTCCCTTAATATTTTCCTCAAATGTGAGCCAGACGATATGACCTTCCTCTCCCTTTTCCACCGCTTTTATACCTGTTAACGGACCACAAAATCCCCCGTTCTTTTCTCCTGCTTCCAGATGCGGCGCCATCTTCTGATTATTCTCGCTCATAGTGTTCCTCCTGTTGTGCAAACTTCTTGCTTTTGTCGGGCTTATTATATAATACATCCAGCTTTTTTACTATATATCTGGCTTTATATACAAACAGATAGGACATTTTGACAATACAGCTTTTCTTCTGTTTGGCAAACTTATAGATTTCATCCATTAAATAAACCTCAACCTTGTACGCTTTGTCCTCTGGACGTTCGGCTGCATCTTTGCTGAAAACTAGACACCATTTATTCCCCATATAAAAACATTTCTGCGATGCAGATATCATCATACTTTGTTCCGCTCCTGCTGTCTTTGATCGTCACGATACAAGAATCAACAGAAATACTTTGTCCAAAATCAATGTAAATCATAGAATCCATTGGTGCAGAAAAATTCGGAACATACGATTCCAATCTTTTTGTCCAGATTCGATCTCCTGCTTTGATTTCCAGTTCCAATGGAATTCCATTTTTTGTATAGATATCCTCTGAACTTAAGTACCCTGGAAGAACAGCAATTCCTCTCACACTCTGTTTTTCTTCTGAGTCAAATAAAAGATATTCTCCGATTCCAACGCCATCCACTCCCTCTATCCAGCAGGTAGCCGGATTTCTGTCCAAAAGAGCTGCTGTACTATGATCATATCCCTCTTCCTGCAGTGTAGAACTTGCAGAAACACGAAATGCTAAAGGATTCTTCTGTCCCTCTGCTTTATCCTGATTTGTACTTTTCTCTGTCCAAGTGTTCACAGACTGTAATGTATAACCACCCCACATGCTTTGCGAATTTTCTATCAGAGTAACATCAAACACTGCTGAGTACGGTTGTGCCTCCTGCATTTCCGGCGTATAATGAACTTCTCCATAGACTTCTATTTCATCCTCTGATATCTTTTTTACTTGCATGATCTGAGGGGTATCATTTCCATAGGCCGAAGTTGGCGTTACCCCTTCCAGCACAACCATTCCATCTGAAATTTCCACACGCTCTTCATTAAAAGCTCCTGTCCCGATAGAATTCTCCAAATATTCCCTGACAGTCTCTTCCGGAATCTTCCATCCCATCTGCCCGAGTTTGGCAGACTCTCCATCCACAAAAGGAATCTCAAACCATATCGACCGTATCAAAAATGAATACGCAAACTCTTCATTGACCACAACTCCCTCTGAGAAATTTTTCCCATTTCCTCCTGCATCCAGTTTACAAAGCAGGCTCAGAAAATCAGTGATCTCATTCTGCACATCGGCATCCAGTGTGATGATCTGTGGATATGTCTCATCTTTCTCCTTTGTTTCGTTGGAAACCTTTTCTTCTTCCTCTTTTTTAACGCTCTCCTTCTTTTTTCTTGCTTCCTTCTTTTCTTCTGCTTCTTGCGCCTGTCTCTCCTTTTTCTCAGAAGCCACACCTGCCTTATACATGGCAAATGCTCCTCCTCCGCATAACAGAAGAATACCCGTTGAAATAGCAACTGCCCAGATTTTCTTTCTGATTGATTTCTTATGAGTCTTCTCCTTCTTTGAACCCCTGCTTTCCGTTGCTTTCATCTCATTGCTGACACCGCTTTCTGCCCCGCAATACGGGCAAAATCTCACACCCTCTTTGATCTCTTTCCCACATTTTTTACAGAACATCTTCCCTCTCCTTTGTTTTGATTTCTTTTTTCTTTCTTCCAACAGTAAAACTCTATATAAAAAAAGAGAACTACCCTTCAACGTTCTATCTCCTGCTGACTGGTATTTCTCTTTTATTTTGTAACAGTTTTCTCTTCTTTGACCACTTTTTGTAGACAAGAACAATTATTCATTCATATTACTCAGTTTTGCCGCCTGATCTGCTGCGATCAAACTGTCAATCACTTCATCTAAATCTCCGTTCAAAATGCTGTCCAGCTTATGCAGTGTCAATTTAATTCTATGGTCTGTCACACGTCCCTGTGGGAAATTGTAAGTACGGATCTTCTCCGAACGATCTCCTGTTCCAATCTGGCTTCTTCTTGCCTCTGCCTCTGCGGACTGCTGTTTTTCTAACTCTAATTCATACAGTTTTGAACGCAGTAAGCGGAATGCTTTCTCTTTGTTCTGAAGCTGTGATTTCTCTGTCTGGCTGTAAATCACAATTCCTGTCGGATAATGTGTAAGACGAACTGCAGAGTCTGTTGTATTGACACACTGACCACCATTTCCAGATGCTCTCATTACATCGATACGAATATCTTTCTCTTCGATCACAACATCCACTTCCTCCGCTTCCGGCATCACCGCAACAGTGATCGTAGATGTGTGGATACGTCCACCGGACTCTGTCTCCGGCACACGCTGTACACGGTGTACTCCACTTTCGTATTTCATCCGAGAGTAAACGCCCTGTCCACTTACCATGAATACGACTTCCTTAAATCCACCGATTCCATTTTCATTGACAGAGATCATCTCTGTCTTCCATCTCTTGCTCTCTGCATAATGCACATACATACGATATACTTCTGCCGCAAACAAAGCCGACTCATCTCCACCGGCTCCGGCACGAATCTCTACCATAATATTCTTATCGTCGTTCGGGTCTTTTGGAAGAAGAAGAATCTTCAATTCATGCTCTAATTCCTCCACACGTTTTTTCGAGGAGCTGAGCTCTTCTTTTGCAAGTTCTCTCATCTCTTCATCAGATTCGATTTCAAGCATTTCCTCACTATCTGCGATAGACTGTTTTGCTTTTTTATATTCTGTATATGCCTCCACGATCGGAGCTAAATCAGCCTGCTCTTTCATCAGCTTCCGAAACCGTTCTTGGTCATTTGCAACATCCGGTTCCTGAAGTTCGCCCATGATTTCCTCATAGCGGATCAACAGATCTTCTAATTTATCAAACATATCTATTCCTCCATTTCTCTCATCTATTGTACATGCCGGATACCACACGGTCAAGTCCCGCCAGATCCTTTTTTACCGTTACCTCTGTAAACCCGGCTTTCTCCATCATCTTCGCAACATCCTCTCCTTGATCATACCCGATTTCAAAGAGAAGACAACCACCCTGCTTCAAATGTTCCCGGCTTTTTTCTGTAATCTTTCTATAAAAATATAATCCATCTTCTTTTCCGTCCAATGCAATCATCGGATCATGCAGTCTTACTTCCTCTTCCAGTTCCTCAATTGCTTTTGTGCGGATATACGGCGGATTGGACACGATCAGATCATATCTCTCAGCAACTTGTTCAAACAAATCGCTTTTCCGAAACGTGACATTAGCATTTAGGCTCTCTGCATTTCTTTTTGCCACCTGAAGCGCTTCATCCGAAATATCTGCCCCGACTGCCCGGATCCCTTTCCGGTAATGTTCCAGACTGATCAAAATACATCCGGAACCGGTACACATATCCAGCACTTGTTCGTTTCCACTCAAATGAGACAATGCTTCCTCTACAAGTATCTCTGTATCCTGTCGCGGGATTAACACATGTTCATTGACAATAAATGGCAATCCCATAAATTCCTGCTCCCCAGTAATATGCTGAAGCGGAATCCTCTGCGCCCGCCTGCTGATACAGTCAAAATATCTTTCCGCCGCTTGCTCTTCTGCAGGCTCCGCTTGCTTCAGATAATACATCGTCCTGCTGATTCCTGTCACATATTCGAGCAGATACCAGGCATCCAGTTCTGCCTCCGCGATTCTTGCCTGCTTCAGACGAAAAATTCCTTCTTTATATAGTTCCTGTATCGTCATACTGATCCCCTTTTACCAATCCCGTTAGATTTTGTCATCTCTTTTGCAATCTTCTCATTAATTTTGTCCACATCCTGTTCTATGGCTCTTCCGGGAAATTTTCCTTTTGGTATTTCTTCCAGTCAAAGACTGCTTCTACCGAACAGATTGCCACTTCGATCATATCATCATCCGGCTCTTTCGTCGTCAGATTCTGAAGCGCTAGCCCCGGCTTGCTTAACAATTCCACAACTGGATGCTCTGTGTTTCCTGCAAGTCGGATGATTTCGTAAGAAATTCCTGCGATTACCGGAAGCAGTGCAATCCGCAGTAACACTCTTAATACCGGAGACTCTGTTGTAATAAAAAAGCAGACGATAATACTGACAAACAGTACAAAAAACAGAAAACTTGTCCCACACCGCTTGTGCTGTTTGGAACTTTTTCTTACGTTCTCCACAGTCAGATCCATACCATGCTCAATACAATTGATACACTTATGTTCTGCTCCATGATACATGAACACGCGCTGAATATCCTTCATCTTCGAGATCAGCAGGATATATGCGATAAACAGAACAATCCTCACGATTCCCTCTATAACAGTCCTGGCAAATCTGCCCGGCACAAACGGTTTCAAAAGATTTGACAGCAAGTAAGGAAGAACCATAAAGATTGCAACCGCGATCACTACCGAACATGCCATTGTGATCCCCATAATCAAATTCTCCTGCTTCTCCTTTTTCGCCGCTTCCTTCTCGGTTAGTTCTTCTTCCTCTTCTTCCTCGAAGAAACTTGCCGAATAAGAGAGTGTCTTCATTCCCAGCACGAGAGAATCTACAAAACTGAAGATTCCTCGCACAAATGGAATCTTTGTCAGTTTCTTCCATTTGACAATCCCATCGTATACTTCCTTCTGAAGCGCAATCTCTCCGTCCGGTTTTCTGACCGCTACTGCATACTGATCCCCGTTCTTCATCATCACACCTTCCAGAACCGCCTGCCCGCCAATATTTGATGACTTCATAGATTCGCTCTCCTTCTATTTTTCAGACAGATTTCCATTAATTCTTTCCCTCTGTCATATCTGTACAATTCTCTACAATGTTAAAAAAGGTTGAGATTTGCACCTCAACCTATTCTCGTCATTCTGATTATTCCTGAATTCCGTATTTCTTGTTAAATTTATCAACACGTCCACGAGCCTGAGCAGCTTTCTGCTGTCCTGTGTAGAATGGATGACATTTAGAACAGATTTCTACGTGGATATCTTCTTTTGTAGATCCTGTTACGAATGTGTTTCCACAGTTACATGTTACTGTTGCCTGATGATAAACTGGATGTATTCCTTCTTTCATGATTTTCACCTCTTCATTTTTATTTCGTGAGGTTATATCGCCCTCACAGCGAATATCTTTGCAATCATCCTACTATCGTAATGACAGAGGAACGCTTGCTTATTATTTGTTAAACAGCTTTTTTATTATATCATACTTATTTTCACATTGCAAGTTATTTGTAAAAATCATTAGATAATTTTTGTCTTCTTTACCATCTGGATAAACTCTTCGTTATTTTTCGTGCGAGAAAACATATTTAAAATATTATCGACTGCCTCCTCGCTCTTCATTCCATTTAAGGCACGGCGCAGAGAATATACTGCTTCCTGTTCTTCTGCACTTAACAGAAGATCTTCTCTTCTTGTTCCCGATTTTGGAATATCGATTGCCGGGAACACTCTTTTTTCTTGAAGCTTTCTGTCGAGGACAAGTTCCATATTTCCAGTTCCTTTAAATTCTTCGTAAATGACATCATCCATCTTGTTTCCAGTGTCTACAAGTGCACTTGCGAGAATTGTTAAGCTGCCTCCCTCTCTCATATTTCTAGCTGCACCAAAAATCCGCTTCGGCATATAAAGCGCAGCCGGATCCAGACCACCAGATAGCGTTCTTCCACTCGGCGGAACGGTCAGGTTGTATGCCCTTGCAAGGCGTGTGATACTGTCAAGTAAGATCATCACATCTTTTTTATGTTCTACCAAACGCTTTGCACGCTCAATCACCATCTCCGACACTCTCCTATGATGTTCAGGAAGTTCGTCAAACGTAGAGTAAATGACTTCTACATTTTTCCCGGTGATCGCTTCCCTAATATCTGTCACTTCCTCTGGACGCTCATCGATCAAAAGAATCAGGATGTGCATCTCTGGATTGTTTCTCAAAACTGACAGCGCCACTTCCTTGATCAAAGTTGTCTTACCAGCCTTCGGAGGAGAAACGATCATTCCTCTCTGTCCTTTTCCTATTGGAGAAAGCAAATCTACGATGCGCATCGCCGTAGAGCTTTTTGGATGTTCCAGGCGAAGTCTTTCGTTAGGAAAAATTGGTGTCATATCTTCAAAATTTGTCCGTCTCGCCGCCTCTGCCGGACGCATTCCATTGACCGTCGTCAAATATAAGAGTGCGCTGAATTTCTCCGACTGTGTCTTGATTCTCGTATTTCCAGTCAGGATATCTCCAGTTTTCAGATTAAATCTGCGAATCTGTGACGGTGATACATAGACGTCATTCTCTCCCGGAAGATAGTTATCGCTCCGGATAAATCCATATCCATCCGGAAGCACTTCAAGAATCCCCTGCGCCGTAATTCCGCTGTCCAGCTCCTCAATATCAATGACCCCTGTTTTCTCGCTTTTTACCTCTTCTTTTGCTTCTTCTGCTTTATCCTGCTCGTCTTTTTTCAGCATTAATTCGATGATATCTGCTTTTTTCATTGTCGATACCCCTTTTAATCCTCGCGCTTTTGCGATTTCCTTCAAAGACGTTAACGGTAATGATTCATATTTTTCTCTCATTATCCTACTTCCTTTCGCTATTCATTTGTCTATCCTAATTATTTTAATTATTAATAAGTATCTGCGGGAATATTCGTCTGACATGACTTCTCTTAAGATATACGCATTATACACTATTTTTAGGGAAAAAGAAAGTATTTTTTCAGCAATCCTTGTTGATTTGATTTCACCGGAATGTTATCATAACTTTAGAAGTTTCAAAAATATGAAAAAGAAAAGGTGTGAATAATATGACAACAAACGAAAAGGCATTACAAATGCATGAACAATGGAATGGGAAATTAGAGATCAGTGCAAAAGCCAAAGTAAATTCCAGAGAAGACCTTGCAATTGCATATACACCAGGTGTCGCAGAGCCTTGCAAGGTGATTGCCCATGATCAGGAAGCTGCTTACAAATATACGATGAAAGCCAATACGATCGCTGTTATCTCGGATGGAAGTGCTGTTCTCGGTCTCGGAAATATCGGCGCTTATGCAGCAATGCCTGTTATGGAAGGAAAAGCCGTTTTATTCAAGGAATTCGGTGGAGTCAATGCAGTTCCGATCTGCCTTGATACCCAGGATACCGAGGAGATCATTCGCACAATCGTCAACATTGCTCCGGCATTTGGAGGCATCAATCTGGAAGATATCTCTGCTCCGAGATGTTTTGAAATTGAGGAGCGTTTAAAAGAACTTCTTGATATCCCGGTATTTCACGATGACCAGCATGGAACTGCCATTGTTGTCCTTGCCGGCATCATCAATGCGCTGAAAGTAACCGGTAAGCAAAAGGAAGCATGTCAGATTGTTGTAAATGGTGCAGGTTCTGCCGGAATCGCCATCACAAAGCTTCTTCTTACTTACGGTTTCTGCCATGTTACCATGTGTGATATCAATGGAATCATTTCCAAAGATTCTCCGAATTTAAACTGGATGCAAAAAAAGATGACAGAAGTCACCAATCTGGAAGGGAAGAAGGGAACACTTGCAGATGCATTGCAAGGAGCTGACATCTTTGTCGGAGTATCCGCACCGAATATTGTCACAAAAGAGATGGTTGCTTCCATGAATAAAGATTCTATCTTATTTGCGATGGCAAACCCTGTTCCTGAAATCATGCCGGATCTTGCAAAGGAAGGTGGTGCACGTGTCATTGGAACTGGACGTTCTGACTTTCCAAATCAAGTCAATAATGTTGTCGCATTCCCTGGCATTTTCAAAGGTGCTCTGGAAGGACGTGCCACACAGATTACGGAAGAGATGAAACTTGCCGCTGCTGAGGCAATCGCAAGTCTCGTTTCGGATGAAGATTTAAGCGATACCAATATCCTCCCAGAAGCATTTGACCCACGTGTTGCCGATGTCGTAAGCAAGGCGATTAAGGATCTGATCTAATGAAGCGCTGGGGCGAAAAGAGATACCACTCTCTCGATTATCACTTAAAACATACTTACGGTGAAAAGCTCTATAAACTTGCTTTAAACGGCGGAATGACTTGCCCAAACCGTGACGGTACACTCGGAGACCGGGGCTGCATTTTCTGCAGCGCCGGAGGCTCCGGTGATTTCGCAGGAAATCCTCGCGAATCTATCCGGCAACAAATTGCATCCGGCAAAGAGCAAATAAAGAAAAAGACCGATGCAGTCTCTTATATTGCCTATTTTCAGGCATACACAAACACTTATGCCGAAGTCAGTTATCTGGAGAAGATTTTTACAGAGGCAATCTCCTGTCCTGAAGTCAAGATTCTCTCCATTGCCACCAGACCAGACTGTCTGGATGACGAAATTCTCACACTTTTAGCACGTCTGAATCGGATCAAACCCGTATGGGTAGAGCTTGGTCTTCAGACAATCCATGAACAGAGCGCCCAGTTTATCCGGCGCGGATACTCGCTTTCCGTCTTTGAGGAAGCTGTCAGAAATCTCCGGCAGATTGGTGTGGCAGTGATTGTCCATACGATTTTATATCTCCCTGGTGAGACAGAATTGATGATGCAGGAGACGATTTCTTATCTAAATACAATGGATATTCAAGGAATCAAGCTCCAGCTTCTTCATATTCTACATGGAACTGATCTCGCCGACTATTATGAAACTTCCCCTTTCTTCGTCCCGACAATGGAGGAATACATTGCATTTCTTGGAAAGTGTATTACGCAGTTGCGTCCAGATATCGTCATCCACCGCCTGACCGGCGATGGGCCAAAAGAACTGTTGATTGCTCCATGCTGGACCGGACACAAGCGTCTTGTCCTCAACAAAATGAATCAATATTTCAAGGAACAGGATCTTTGGCAGGGGAAGAACTACAAACTATGATTTTAGAAAGGATTTGCGTACAATGTCAGACTCATTTACTTTGTACAAATTAATTGTTTTATATATGCTTCAGAAAGTGGATTTCCCTCTGACGAACTCACAAATCTCCGAATTTGTCCTCGACAAGGAATACACGAATTATTTCACACTCCAGCAGGCACTCTCGGAAATGGAAAATGCCAATCTGATCCGTCTGGAGAAAGAACACAGCCGCACCTTCTATCATCTGACAGAAGAAGGCGCTGAGACGATCCAGTTTTTTCAAAACAAGATTTCTCCTACTATTCAGGATGAGATCGACACCTTTCTTCAGGAAAAGCATTACGAACTGAAGAACGCTGTCGCTGTGCGTGCAGACTACTACCGAAATGATAATCATGAATTTTCTGTTCGCTGCCAAGTCACGGAAAATCACGGTTCTCTGATTGACTTGACTATCACAGTACCGACCGAGCAGGAAGCAAAAACTGTCGTCCACCACTGGAAACAGAAAAATCAGGAAATCTATGCCTTCGTGATGCAGAATCTATTATAGATTGTTTTGTTCTAAAAATCTGTCTTGACAGGCAATATTCGCCATCCAAGACAGATTTTTATTGATTTGGTAGGCGAAAAATCGTTTCTTCGCTAAGCAGCCTTACCTGTAAAAACACTTTATTTCCCTTTGATCCTTTGGAAATGCTCCTGAATCGCCTTTTCATATCCCATATCCGAAGGCTCATAAAATTGCATGTCTTTAATCTCCTCTGGAAGATACTGCTGCTCTACATAGTGATTTGGATAGTCATGCGCGTATTTATATCCAGTTCCTCTTCCCAGGTTTGCAGAACCTTTGTAATGCGCATCCTGCAGATGAGACGGTACTGTAGTCTTATGTGCCCGCACCGCTGCATTTGCAGCCATGATCGCATTTACTGCTGAATTACTCTTAGGCGCTGTCGCCACATATAGTACCGCCTGCGACAAGATAATCTGGGCTTCCGGCATTCCGACACGCTCCACCGCCTGCGCCGCGGCTACCGCCACAGAAATCGCCATCGGATCTGCATTCCCTACATCTTCTGATGCACAGATCATAATCCTTCTGGCAATAAACTTCACATCTTCCCCTGCATACAACATTTTTGCAAGATAAAAGACTGCGGCATCCGGATCGGATCCGCGCATACTTTTGATAAATGCAGAAATGGTATCATAGTGGTTGTCCCCTCCCTTATCGTAGCGCACAACTCTCTTCTGGATACACTCTGATACAACATCGATCGTAATGTGGATCTTTCCATCCTCCGACCGCTCCGTCGTCAATACCCCAAGCTCTATCGCATTCAGAGCATTTCTTGCATCTCCACCACAAATATCTGCAAGAAATTCCAGCGCATCTTCATCGATGATCGCATGATAACTTCCCATTCCACGCTCTTCATCTGTCAGCGCCCGCATGATCAATCTACGGATATCTTCTTTTTCCAGCGGCTTTAATTCAAAAATACTGGAGCGGGAAATCAACGCGCCGTTGACTTCAAAATAGGGATTTTCCGTAGTCGCTCCAATCAGGATGAGCGTACCATCTTCTACAAACGGGAGCAGATAGTCCTGCTGTCCTTTGTTAAACCGATGGATCTCATCGACAAACAAGATTGTCTTCTTCCCATACATTCCCTGATTGTCTTTTGCCTGCCTGACAACCTCCTCCATATCTTTCTTGCCCGCAACTGTCGCATTGATCTGAGTGAAATTGGCACTAGTCGTATTGGCGATCACCTTTGCCAGTGTTGTCTTCCCGGTTCCCGGAGGTCCATAAAAAATAATAGAACTCAACTTGTCCGCCTTGATTGCCCGATAAAGCAGCTTATCTTTTCCAATTATATGCTGCTGTCCTACCACTTCCTCCAGAGTCTTCGGACGCAGACGCGATGCAAGCGGAGACTCTTTTTTCTTTGTCGTTTCTCTCATATAATCAAACAGATCCATATCTTTTCCTCCTATGAAATTCCTGCCAGATCACGGATAACCTCCCCGGCAATGATCAGTCCTGCCACCGGAGGTACAAAGGAAATACTTCCCGGCAGTGAACGCTTATTTCCTTTTTCTTCTTCCGTAATATTTTTTGAGACATCGACCGGCTTTTCTTTTGAGTAGAGTACTTTTAAATGTGCTACTCCCCGGTTCTTCAATTCCTTTCTCATCACCTTACAGAGCGGGCAGACAGATGTCTTTGTAATATCTGTAATTTCAAATAATTCCGGATGAAGCTTATTTCCCGTTCCCATACTGCTGATCATCGGAATCCCTCTCTGATCGGCAATCTGAGCAATCGCAAGTTTTGCTGTCACTGTGTCGATCGCATCGACGATATAATCGATATTCCCATCCAAAAGCTCCGCTGCATTCTCCTCAAGGACGAATGTTTCATGGACTGTCACTTCTGTTTTTGGGCAAATATCCTGAATTCTTTCTTTCATCACCCTCGTCTTGTATTGTCCGATCGTACTGTGATAAGCAATCGATTGCCGATTGATATTGGTCAGTGATACGGTGTCATTATCCACCAGGATCAAATGACCGATACCACTTCTTGCCAGCGCCTCAATACAGTGTGATCCAACTCCTCCCACACCGAATACAAGTACTGTCTTCTCCTTCAAACTTTCTACACAATCTTTTCCAATCAGTAACTCCATTCTGGAAAATTCATTTATCATCTTGTTACTCCTTTATCTATAATTGTTCTCTCTTCTGTTATTCGCCTGCATCTCCGGCAGATTCACCATTTCCCTCTCCAATCATTCTATGGGAGGATCAACTCTTCCACTGTCACAAATTCATAACCACTCTCTTTTAAAATATCCACAATTCTGAGAGCCGCATTCACAGAACTTTCATAACAGTCATGCATTAAAATAATATCATTTTCTTTGACTTCCGTCACTACCTTGTTCACAATTTCATCCGCATTTTTCGTCGTCCAATCAAGCGTATCCACAGACCAGTTTACTGGCAAAACCTGCATCCCTTTTTCCAGACCTTTCTGCCATGCCCCAAACGGCGGGCGCATAAACGACACCGGCTCACCGGTAATTGCAGAAATTTTTTCGTTGGTCATCCGAATCTCTTCCATCGCCTTTTCATCTGACAGTTTTGTCATCTCTACATGATGAAACGTATGATTTCCAACGATATGTCCATTTTTGTACATTTCCTTTACAACAGTCTCATTTCCGTCTATATTGGATCCGATCAGAAAAAATGTTGCCAAAACCTCCCTCTCTTTTAGTCCTTCCAAAAGTTTCGGCGTCCATACCGGATGCGGACCATCATCAAATGTAATCGCTATCTTTGGCTTCTCCACTCCCGCCGTAATAGCTCCATCAGCCTCCTCAGCCTCCCGACCACTTCCCGCCTTCAAAATCAGGCATACTAAATATAACATCCCAAGAAATTGCAGTATAGATTTTCTATGCAAACCACTTTCCCTCCCCCTCTTGCTCATATCATATATATGAACCACAATAAAAAAGAATGTGTCCCCGCTCCATGTCATACACATTCTGACATTTCCTTGAAACACACCCTTTCTTTTTGGACTTCCAGCAGACATTTTTTGTCCTGTTTCTTCTATCTATCTTTCCGGGCACGCTGTGTCCTGTTTTCACTTTTCTTTGAAGGATTCTGCGCCTTCTTTTTATTTTTCTTTGAAGGATTCTGTGCCTTGCTTTTATTCTTCTTTCGGATACTGTAACCAAATGTCCCCAGTTCTCTCCCGGTTTCTAAATAGGAACCATGCGAATACGCAAGAAGTTCTGCCTGATTCAGTTCAAACTTCCCACCTGCAGACATATAAGTTCCATCGACCTGTACCGCCTCCACCGTCGCAAGAAACATATGATGAGATCCAAGTTCCTTTACCTCTGTTACTTTACACTCGATATTGACAGGGCTTTCTACGATTGTCGGTGCATAGCGAAGTTTTTCCGCTTTTCCTCTTGTAAGCCGAGTCTCTTTCCACTTATCCACATCCCTGCCGGATTTTACTCCACAATAATCTGTCGCATGCACAAGATCTTTTGTCGTCAGATTGATCACAAACTCTCCTGAGCTGCGAATCATTTCATAGGAATAGCGTTCTGGTCTCACAGAAATATATGCCATCGCTGGATTCGTACAGATTGTCCCTGTCCATGCAACTGTGATAATATTGGTATTGCCATCGGCATCCCCGGCGCTCACCATCACTGCCGGCAGTGGATAGATCATATTTCCCGGTTTCCATAATTGTTTCTCCATATCCTGTCCCTTCTATTGCTGCAACGCAATTACGAAATTCGGAATTAACTGTTTCTTTCTGGAAACAACTCCCTTTAAGATAATGTCTTCCGTATCTTCTCTCAAATCAAACGCATCAAATACCTGCTCCCTTGCACCTGCACCGTCACACAAAAGTTCTGTGGACTCTTCAATAATATTCGTTAACATAAAGAAAATGCGATCCAATCCCTGACTGTACATTGCCTCCTTCAGATAAGGAATCAACTTTTCCTTGATGTCATGAAGTTCATCTTTGTTCATTGAATTGATCTGCCCAACACCGAACTCCACATCTCCAATATTAAATTTCTTAAAGTCCTGGAAACATATTTCCTCCGCAGTCTTATTCTTCAGATTGCTTCCCGCATTAAACATCTCTCTTGCAAGGCTCTCAATATCAATATCTGCGATCTTCGCAAGTGACTCTGCCGCTCTTCGATCCACATCAGTGCACGTAGGCGAACGGAACATCAGTGTATCGGAAATAATTGCAGAACACAGAAGGGATGCGATCATCCTGTCGATCATAACCCCCTGTTCCTCATACATCTGATAAACAATCGTTGCAGTACATCCAACCGGCTGGTTTCTGAAATATACCGGTCCGATCGTCTCAATGCTTCCAAGTCTGTGATGATCTATGATCTCCTGGATATCTGCCTCTTCGATTCCATCCACAGCCTGAGATTTTTCATTGTGATCCACTAAAATCAGCTGTTTTTTTCTTGCATCGATCAAAAGCCTTCTCGAAATCAATCCGACAAATCTTCCTTTTCTGTCTACAACCGGGAAATCACGGAATCTCTTCTTTGTCATCACATCTTTGATATCTTCCACATAATCACTCATCTTAAATGTCGTCAGATTTTCCTTACTCATAAAATGCTTTACCGGAATACTCTGATTAATCAATCTGGCTACAGTAAATGTATCATGCGGCGTACTGATCACAACACACTGTCTTTCTTCTGCCAGCTTTTTAATCGTCTTTGACACTTCCGATCCCTGGCAGACAACAATACAGCTTGCCTCCATCTCAAGAGCACACAGCTGTGATTCATAACGATTCCCCAAAACTACCAAGTCATCTTTCTCAATAAAGTTCTCGAGAAGTTCCGGGCTGGATGCTGCGATCACAACCTTCCCTTTCACAAAATATCCATGTTCATTCCCTGTCACAATCGTACCATCTAAAGTCTGGACGATATTTCGATACTGTGTACGCGCTTTCGCAAGAATATGACTGTCATACACATCCATATAAGAAGTCGCAATATCTCCGATCGTGATCAGACCTTCTAACATATTCTCCTTTGTGATCGGCATCGTCTTCGTATTCGATTCCTTCATCTGCCGCCACGCTTCTTTGATCGACACATGACCTTCAATTCCTGATACCCTGCTAATATCGAGATCCTTAACTTGAATCTGCACGTTCGACAGAAGTCCCGGTTCTTCTACTCCAAATCTGTCTAAAATATACTGTGTCTCTTCATTAACCTGGCCGGCTCTTTTTGCAACATATTCCTGGCCGGTTACTTTCCTCTTCAAATTTGCATAAGCAAGTGCAGAACAGATAGAGTCCGTATCTGGATTCTTATGCCCTACAACATACACTTTTCTATTCTTCTTCTTTTCTGATGTCATAATCCAATCCCTCATCAACAATTCATTTATACTATATAGTAAGCCATTTTTTCTTCTGTTCGTCAACCTTATTTTTTCATGGAATTGTTTTTTTTGCATACAGCCTGTTATTTTTTTGCCAAAATTTTTCTTTTCTGTTTTTCCGAAAGAATCTATGCTATAATAGAAGAAAATTATGAAAATTGAGGTGTAGAGCATGAGTGAAGAACAATTTACAACAGAAACTATGGCTGACTACGAAGGACAATTTGACAATGCAGATCCATGGCATATCGTTTCAAAATATATGGAACAACAGACCGATCTTCCAGTCAAAATTGAAGGAATCGTAAATGGAGGGGCTATCGCCTATATCGAAGGACTCCGTGGATTTATCCCTGCCTCCAAGCTTTCTCTCTCCTATATCGAAGATCTTGAGACTTATCTGCTCAAAGAGATTAAGGTTCGTGTCATTGATATCGATCCTGCTGAGAACCGCCTCGTTCTCTCTGCCCGCGAGATTTTAAAAGAAGAGCAGGCTGCAGAGCGCGCAAAAAAGGTCCAGGAGATTCCTGTCGGAAGTATCCTCTCCGGAACAGTGGACTCTCTCCAGTCTTACGGCGCATTTATTCTCTTAGAAAACGGACTGTCTGGTCTGGTGCATGTATCACAGATTTCTGAAAAAAGAATCAAATCTCCGGCAGACGTTCTCAAAATAGGGGAAGAAGTTCAAGTGAAAGTAATCGGAATCAAAGATGGTAAGATCAGTCTCAGTATGAAGGCATTGTTAGAAGAACCAGAAGAGGAAGAAGAAGCGGTCGAGATCCCAAAATCAGAGGAAATCGGAACAAATCTTGGCGATTTGTTTAAAAACATTCAATTATAATCCCTTTCTAAGTAAGATAAAGAAAGTGCTGTCAGCAATGGTACTCTGTTTTCATAAAACAGCTCCCATTCTGACAGCACTTTCTTTTTATGACACTGTATTGTCTCTCACAATTTTTCACATTATATATGCACAGTGCCACCTCTTTTTCAACTCATGCTACGATGCCATGACTTTTTCACTCTCAAATGCCTTCACGATCACACCAGTCAGAATTACTCCCATCCCAAATGTCATCAACAGTGTGATCACATAATGTAGTATCGTCACTTCCTGTGTCAAAATCTCTTTTAATACAACTGAACTATTATAAACCGGAATCCAGTAAGAACTTTCCGGCGTATTTCCAAATGAAAACATCGTTGACAGTCCGATAACAAGAATCAACATGTACATCGGCATAATATAGCTGCTTGCCTCTTTCATTGATTTTGCAAAAACAGATACCAAAGCAATTAATGTAGAGTATAAGAAAGATAATGCGATCAACAGCGCGCCTAACATGATGATCTGTTTCACATCCATGCTGATCTTGAATCCATCTCCGATATTGCCTCCCATCGTCTTTGCCATGATCGGCATGCAGGCAACCATCGCCGCCACATAAATGACTGAAGAAATTCCTGTCAGTGCCATCAGTGCAAATACCTTCCCGAGCACAATCGAACTTCGCTTCACCGGTGTCACAAGCAGGCTCGCCATCGTTCCCCGCTCTTTCTCCCCTGTGATCATGTCAACTCCAAGTCCCATAGCACCTGCAAACAGCAAGATGGTAATAAAATACGGAAGCATCATGCCAAGTACTTTGCCGTTTACTTTATCTTCATCTTTAATCTGGATTGCTTCGCTTTCTCTATCTACCTTAAAAATCTCAATCTGCTCCAGATTTCCGACTCTCTGTCCCAAAAGTACCTGTCTGTACGTCTCCAGTAATGTCCCTCCAACTGTATCGAATGCTTCTTTGGAATAGTCTTCACCTGGATTATAATATGGAAGAATCTCCGGGATCTCATCTCCCGTCTGATATTCTGCAATCTTATGATCCATATTTTCCGGGAAAGAAAGAAGTAAATCTACATCTCCTTTCAGAATCTTCTCTTTTACTTTCTCTACCTCCCCTTCTTTGACAGGTTTCACCTTAACCTCTGCCGCCTCGCAAAACTGTTGAAAGCTTTCCGGTTCATTTTCCACATAGACAATCGGGGTATGTCCTTCTATATTTGACAACATCCGTTTCTGAAATGTTCCAGTGACCATCAAAATTCCAATCATAATCGCCACCGGCAGAATAAATACCGAAAACACCATTTTTTTATCCCGAAAGATACGTGCCATTTCTTTTTGAAAAATCTGTTTGATTCCATTCATCTTTTATTCCCTCCTCAACTTATAAAACTCAAAAAATGCATCTTCCAGATCCTGCGCATTCGTCTGTTGAAGAAGTTCTTCCAGCGTTCCTTCCGCAACCTTCGTCCCATCGATAACAATTCCTATGCGGTCACAGAGTTTTTCCGCTTCCGACATAATATGTGTCGACACAATCACCAGTTTCCCTTCGTCTCTCAGCTTTCTCAAATAGTCTGTAACATTTCTCGCTGTGATAATATCAAGCCCATTGGTCGGCTCATCAAAGATCACCACTTCCGGATCGTGTACAAGGCTAACTGCGATTGCTGCTTTCTGCTTCATACCCGTGGAAAGTTCTTTGATCTGTTTATGTGCAAAATCTTTGATTTCAAAATACTCAAACAACTCTTCTTTTCTTTTTCTCAGGTTTTCCTCCGGAACATTGTGAAGTCTTCCGAAAAAGTCAAACAGATAATCTGTTGTGAACTGCGGATCGAGCTTGATATCACTTGTAAGAAATCCAATCTTTTTGCGGACTTCCTCCGGCTCTTCCTGCACTTCATGTCCTGACACATAAATCTCACCCTTTGTCGGTTTGAGGATTGTCGCAATGCAGCGAAGCGTCGTTGTCTTTCCTGCCCCATTCGGTCCAAGCAATCCGTAGATTTCCCCCTTCTTTGCTCGCAGGCTAACATCATCGACTGCAACTTTCCGGCTGCTCTTTGTCTTTGATTCTTTCATCTGCTTCTTATTCAGCTTATAGATCTTCGTAAGATTTTTAATCTCTATCATCTCTCACCCTCCATATCTTATACACATTCATCGGCATCTTTTTGTACTAATATATTAGTACAATACCATATGGTGGGTGCTTTGTCAATTCTTTTTTCTACCTCTCCCGATCTCGCTTTCTGTAATAAATCAATCCAAGTAACAGAGAAGCTCCAAGCAACGCCGCAATGAGCTTTGCGACTGTCGCTGTATCTCCGGTTTTTGGTGTATCCTTCCTTCCTGTACTCTCCTCTGGAAGCTTCTCTTTCTCTGATTTCCTATTATAAAGTGTAATCTTTTGCACTTCTTTTCTAGGTTCCACACGAAACTTCATTTTTTCTGCCTTCTGATATCCGAATGGTGCCTCTGCTTCCACCAGTACATATTCTCCCTCCGGCAACTTTTCAATCTGTTTTGGTTCTTTTTCTGTTTTCCATTTTTCGACAATTACCTTTCCCTGTAAATCTTCAATCTGAAGTACGGCGCCCTCTACCGGTTTTTTCGTATCCGCATCCAGTTTTTCCACTTCTATATTGGTATGTTCATTTTCTAGTTTCAGGCAAAGTCTTTGCTTCCCTTCGCTGTATCCCTCCTCATCTACTGTAAATTCAGTAATCTGCTCGGACAGAAGGTACCCCGGAAGTGTCTTTTTCTCCTGGATGCAATATGTGCCAGTCTTTAGATATTCCAAAAGAATCTTTCCATCCTGATCTGTCACATACATTTTCTTTTCAAACTTCGGCAGTTTCTCGTCCTCCTTCTTCCAAACCGAAAACGAAACTCCTTCCAGTGGTTTTCCGCTCTTTTTGTCTGTCTTAACAAGTTCTGTCGTCACTGGCACATTCGCAACTGTCAGCTCCTCTGTCACAATTTCTGTCACTTGATTTTTGTATTTTAATTCAACTTCATACTCCTTTTTCAGACGGACATATCCTTCCGGCTGTTTTTTCTCCTTTACAACATACTTCCCGAGATACAGATTTTGGGAACATCCCTCTTTTTCCGAAACTTCCACCGTATCAACCAGTTCTCCTTTTTCTGCATGTACTGTCTGGTCAGCTGTCACAATATCTTCTGCAGCAAAGATTTCAAAGACAGCTCCTGAAAGAGTCTCCTTCGTTTTTTGATCTATTTTCTGAAGCACAATCTTTCCTTTTGCACTTCGGTTGCTGTAACGAATCACCTGTGCCTCCGCCCACGTTGCTCCTTCTTTCACTTCAAACGGAAGTAATTCCCCCTTCAGATATCCCTCCGGCGCTTTTACTTCCTCTAGATAATACTGTCCCTTTTTCAATTTCTGTGGAAAAGTAAATTGTCCTTTCTTATCTGTCTTAAAAATAGAAGTCTTCATATGCTCTGGATAATACACTTCCATTTCAATTGGTTTTTTTCTGCTGTCCAGCAGCCTAAATTCCACTCCTGCTGCCTGAATCTGCTTCCCAGTCTCCTGATCCACTTTTACAACGGTGATCGGAGATGTGATCAGTTTATCTTCCTTGTAAATTCCTCGCAGCACTACCTTTTCCTCCTTGATCGTAATTTCAAATGGTCTGACCGGACGATACCCCTCTGGTGTCTTCGTTTCTTTCACAACATAAGTCCCGAAAATCAACCTTCCCCTTGGATATTCTTTAGATACTGTAGTCGCAAACCCACGCTCATCTGTCACCAGCTTTATAACTTCTTTTCCACTTGTTTTTTCATAGACAGTAAATTCTGCGCCTGCAAGTCCCTGAAGGGTATCTTCATCCTCATTTTCATTTTCTGCTAATTTCATGATCTCAAAATCCCCGCGGATGATTTCCTCCTTCGAAGAAACCGATTGATAAAAAATTTCTGCTGTCTCTTCTCCCGGCAACAGCTCTACTTGATAGATCGTCGGATCGATATTGTATCCTTCCGGCGCCTTCGTCTCCTTCACCTGATACTTTCCGGTTAAAAGTGGTTTGCTTTCTGCCTTGCCCTCATCATCCGTGACAAGCGTCTGAAAAACTGTACCTTCTTTGCTGCTCACCGTGTATTCTGCACCTTTTAAAGATGCATATGGGGACTTTTTCTCCTGCTCTGCCTCCTTGTCTGCTTTCTGAAGACGAATGATCCCTTTCTGCGGCTTTTCCTCAGATACAACGACAATTTCCACTTCCTGCAGTTGCACACTTTGATCAATCGCAACTGTATAACCAAATGGCGCCTTGACTTCCCGTATCGTGTAAATCCCATAGGGGAGCAGCTTTGAAACCGCCTCTCCCTTTTTGTCTGTCGTAAGCGTATCCTGCTTCTTACCGTTCCTGTCGAAAATTTCATAGACCGCCCCCTCAAAGGATCCCTCCCCCTGAGGTTTTCCCTGCTGTGTCTCTGCGTCAATTTTCTTCAATCTGATTTTTCCTGTAGGAACCCACTGCACATTGAGCTGAACTGGTGCTGTCGGTGTCACTGCATAGCTGCCTACTCCCATAATCTGAGTATCTTCTCCGGTTCCGATGATCAAGGAGCGCCATTCATTGGTAATACTTCCGTAAATTTCCCCGCTCTGATAGGTTTCTTTCATATCTATCGGTGCTCTCAAATAAAACTGTTCGCCTCCGGAAATATGACCGATTCCAGTCTCTTCCGTCCCTCTGCTTTCATTTACAAGCACCATTTTTTCCCGCAGAGGAAGCGCAATCTCATTTTCCGGATCTCCTGACAGAACCAGACTTTCTGTGCGCTGTCCTTCACTGTCTATATAGGCCGTCACATCAGAATCCGAAAAAGATAATGCCGCCTCCGGCACTTTCAACTCTTTGATGTGCTCTAATTTCCATTGAAAATCTTTCTTTAAGTCTTCATAAAATACTTCGTTTTCCAGACCTGTTCCGTGAAACGCGGCATCAAAATCATAATCTGCAAAAATCCATGAGAGGAACATGTGGGAATATGCATAGCGCTCATCCCACGACACAACTCCAGATATTCCCGGATCCGGAATCTGCCAGAATCCTTCTCCTACAACCGCTTCCCCCGGCTGCCCCGTTGAAAAATAAATGGCTTTTGCAAGCACTTCATTGTTTTGCAGAACTTCTCCTGCATAAATCCCATCTGCCGGCGTCTCCTTTGCTGGCTGCAGACAATATCCTACATTGCCATTGATATAAAATAAATTTGTGGAATACTGATGATAATAAATCTCTCTTCCTGTTTCAATCGTTACTTGCTCCGTCTGTGCTTTTGCCTCCTTCGGAAAACACAGGGCAGTACAAAAAAGCATTGCCGCAATACATAGCAACACCATCTGTCTTCCTTTTCTCATAAATGATTCCTTTCTCTTTTCAAATTTTCTTCCGATCACTCTGTCTAAAATAGAATCGTACAAAAACTCTATCCATCCGTCGATTCTATCTGTTTCCAACAAGCATAGGCATCACACTTCTTTCATCATCAAATTAAAAACATACTGGAATAACTGGCAGAACTGCCTGATCCATGTAAAAAGGGAAAGAATCTCCCTTAGAATTACTCTTTCAGTGTAACATATCTATTCCGAAAGTCAATATCCACTTCAACAAAAAAACAATCTATGGCAGCTATCATTTTCTTCGACTACCGCCATAGATTGTTTTCATTTCTCTCTCATCTGTCGTTTTCGCTATCTGTCTCTTTTCTGGAATCCCCGCCGAAAATCAATTCAATCTTTGTCCCTTTGCCTAGATTACTGCTGATCTGAATCTTTGCATCGTGGAGAAGCGCACCGTGTTTTACGATAGAAAGTCCAAGCCCAGTTCCTCCGTTTTCCCGGGAGTGACTCTTATCCACCCGATAAAACCGCTCAAAAACACGTTCTTTTTCTTCCTCTGGAATACCAATTCCAGTGTCTTCCACAATGACCTTTGGGCCTTCCAGTGTATTTCCTGTCCACACACTGACTTTTCCGCCTTTGACATTATACTTTACTGCATTTTCACAGAGGTTATAGATCATCTCATCAAGGATCTGACGGATTCCATTATAGGAAACATGTTCTCCTGACACTTCAAATCGTACGCTCTTCTTTTCCGCCTGCGGAGCAAGCCTTGTGCATATCTCTCTTACAAGCAGATAGAGATCTACCTCTTGCTTCTCCAGCTCAATGCTCTTCTCATCTAACTTGGAAATCTTGATAATGTCTTCCACAAGTGTGATCAGACGGCTCGCCTCATTGTAAATCCGCTCTGAAAATCCCTTCATATCTTCCGGCCGCACCAGCCCATTTTTCATAATCTCCGCATATCCTGAAATAGATGTCAACGGCGTCTTCAATTCATGGGAAACATTTGCAGAAAATTCTTTCCGCATCTCAGCCGCCTTTTCCTTTTCCCGGTTCTGCACATCGATTCCCTGCAAAAGTGGTGTCAATTCTTCATACACATCATTCTCGAGCGGATGTTCCAGATCCAAATGATTGATTGGATCGATCAGACGCTTTGTCTGCCATTTTGCCAGCAGATAAGCTCCCGCCACCATCAAAAGAAAGATCCCAATGATGTATGGAAGAAGCTTCCGAATTGTTGGAAGCACATTATCAATAGTCTGGGAGGCACGAAGGACCGTCCCATCCTGCAGTCGGATTGCATAATAGAACGTCTTTTGTCCAAGTGTATCGGACGTTCTTACTGCTTCCCCTCTCCCGTTTTCCATCGCTCCTTTGATTTCTTTTCGGTTTTTATGATTTTCTAACGTCGTATCGTCTTGTACAGAGTCATAGAGTACTGTACCATCCTGCCCGACTAGTGTAAGCCTGGTGCTTTTTTGCACATTGTCCATGACATTCAGATATTCTTCTCCAGCAATATCGACTGCCGCCTGAATATATTCCGCCTCCTGCCTGAGTTCTGCGGTTTTATTCATAACTGTCTGCTGATAAACTGCCGCAACGGTCAAGATTCCCGAGATTAAAAGTGCAAGAAACGCAACTAGACACATGCTTCTTTGTATCTTACGTCTCATCCTGTCCTCCCATCCGATATCCTACTCCACGCACAGTCTCAATCAAATCTCCTGCACTTTTTAACTTCTGTCTAAGTGTACGGATATGAACATCGATCGTCCTTGTCTCCCCATCGAAATCATATCCCCATACTTCCTCCAAAAGTCTGTCTCTTGACAATACAATATTTTTATTTCGGATCAGAAGCTCCAAAAGTTCAAATTCCTTCAACGTCAATGTGACAGGGATTCCATCCACTCTCACTTCATGTTTTTTCTGATCCAGCATAAGATTTCTGATCTCATACTGTGTGCTTTTCTCTTCCCGCTTCGTCCTTCTTAACACCGCTTTCACGCGCGAGATCAGCTCCATCATTCCAAACGGCTTCGTCACATAGTCATCTGCGCCGCTGTCCAACCCGATCACTTTGTCATACTCTGCCCCTTTTGCTGTAACCATGATCACCGGGATATCCTTCGTCTTTGCTGAACTTTTGAGCTTCTTCAAAAGGGAAATACCGTCCTCTCCCGGAAGCATGATATCAAGCAGAACAAGCTCTGGCGTCTCAAATGCCAAAGCTTTCATAAATGCAGTCCCATCTGGAAATCCACAGGCTTTCATCCCTGTGGACTCCAGTGTATATACGACCAATTCCCGGATGTTACTGTCGTCTTCCACGCAATAAATCATCTTCGTTCTCTCCTTTATCTATCTCTCCACAAGCTGTCCGTCTTTGTGCACGCCTGTGATAGAGAATTCTACCCATTCTGCAATATTTGTTGCATGGTCTCCAATACGCTCGAGATACTTCGTGATCATAATCAAATCAATCGCTTTCTCGCCCTGCTTTCCGCCATCCTTCAGAATCAATTCTACCAGTTTTGCCTTTACAAGTTCAAACATTCTGTCCACTTCGTCATCGGCAAGCATAACCTTCTGCGCCATCTCCAAATCTTTATTGACATAGGCAAGGATACTGTCATGAACCATCTTGCTCGTTGCTTCTGCCATCGTCCCGATTACCGAAATATCTCTCGCTTCTGACATTCCAGCAGAAATGATAATCTCCGCGATATCCGATGTCTGATCTCCGATCCGCTCCATATCTGTGATCATTTTCAGCGCCGCAGAAATCTGGCGCAGATCTCTTGCCACCGGCTGCTGCTGAAGCAGAAGTTTTAAGCACAGTCTCTCGATATCTTTCTCAATCTGGTCAATCTCTTCATCTTCGCTCATGACGAGCTTTGCAAGTTCCAAATCTCCGTTTCTCAGAGCCTTTGTCGCATTTGCAATTGCTTTCTCACAAAGGCTTCCCATAAAAATAAGCTGTTCACTGAGTCGTTCCAGCTGCATATCAAACTTATTGCGCATCTCTTATCCAAACCTCCCTGTAATATAATCTTCCGTTCTCTTATCTGATGGAATCGAGAACAATTTTTCTGTATTGTTATATTCAATCATCTCACCAAGAAGGAAAAACGCGGTATTGTCCGACACGCGCACTGCCTGTTGCATATTGTGTGTAACCATGACAATAGTATAGTCTTTTTTTAGTTCCATGGCAAGGTCTTCAATCTTCGATGTTGAGATTGGATCCAATGCAGATGTCGGCTCATCCATCAAAAGCACTTCTGGCTGTACTGCAAGCGCTCTTGCAATACAAAGTCTCTGCTGCTGTCCGCCGGACATTCCAAGTGCACTTTTCTTCAAACGGTCCTTTGTTTCCTCCCAAATTGCTGCCTGCCGAAGCGATTTTTCCACAATATCATCTAACTTTGCCTTAGAATGGATCCCATGTGTACGCGGTCCAAATGCAATGTTGTCATAAATACTCATTGGAAATGGATTTGGCTTTTGAAATACCATTCCGACACGTTTTCTGAGAAGATTCACATCCATCCTTCCATAAATGTCCTCTTGATCCAGTAAAATCTGTCCGTCGATCCGACATCCTTCCACAAGATCATTCATCCGGTTGATCGACTTTAACAAAGTAGATTTTCCACATCCGCTCGGCCCAATAAATGCAGTAATTTTGTTTTCCTCGATTTCCATATTAATATTTTTCAGCGCCTTAAAATCGCCATAATATAAATCTAGGTTCTTTACACTAATTTTCCCCATTTCCATTTCCTTTCGTAATCTTTTTCGCAATATATCCGGACAGGCAGTTGATTCCGACAACAAGTACAAGAAGTACGACCGCCGTCGCATAAGCCTGATCCATGTAAAGTCCTTCACTGGACAGATTGTACATATGTACGGCAAGGGTTCGCCCAGATCCCATCACACTTTTCGGCACTGCCGGAACAGTTCCCGCTGTATAGATCAGCGCTGCCGTTTCCCCAACAATTCTTCCGACCGCCAGAATTACACCTGCAAGAATTCCCGGTACTGCCGATGGCAGAACTACACAAAAAACCGTCCGGAGTTTTCCCGCTCCTAACCCAAAGCTTCCCTCACGGAAACTGTCTGGAACTGATTTTAATGCTTCCTCTGTCGTTCGGATGATCAGTGGAAGAATCATGATTGCCAATGTAAATGCCCCCGCAAGTAGAGAATATCCCCAGCCGAGTGTTGTTACGAAAAACAACAATCCGAATAATCCGTAAACAATCGACGGGATTCCCGACAACGTTTCCGTCGTAAGTCGGATGATTTCCACAAATTTATTTCCTCTCTTTGCATATTCTACAAGAAAGATTGCGGCAAAAATCCCAAGCGGTACTGCAATTACAAGCGATAACGCAGTCATTCCAATTGTATTTAACAGCGCCGGCATCAAAGATGCATTTTCTGAAGTATATTTTAATGCAAACAGATCTGGTGTCAGATGCGGAAGTCCTTTGATCAAAATGTATGCAATCAAAAATAAGAGAACTGCAAAAGTTGCCACTGCTGACAACATCACAAGGAGCATCAAGATCAACGATCCAGGTCTTCGTCTGTAAGCACGAAGTTTTTGTCCAATTGTCTGCCTATTCATGTTGTGCCCTCCTGTTCAACAATGATACGGAAAGATTGATCAGCAGGATAAAGACAAATAAAACAACGGCAGTTGCAATCAGTGCCTCTCTGTGAAGTCCTGCTGCATATCCCATCTCCAGCACAATATTTGCCGTAAGAGTACGAACACCTCTCACAATCCCCGCAGGCATTCTCGCCTGGTTTCCTGCTACCATGATCACTGCCATCGTCTCTCCGATCGCACGTCCGATCCCCAGTACAATTCCTGCTACAACACCTGATTTTGCTGCCGGGAGAACAACCGAAAAGATACTTCGCTCATGTGTCGCCCCCAGTGCAAGTGCACCCTCATAATAATGCGCCGGCACAGAACGGATCGCTGACTCTGTGACACCGATGATCGTCGGAAGAATCATCATTCCAAGTAAGATAGATGCAGTCAGAATGCTGCTTCCATTTCCACCCCAGTGAAATTTCTGGCAGATGTCTCTGATCAATGGCACAAGTACGACCAATCCAAAAAATCCATATACAACGGACGGGATTCCTGCCAAAAGTTCGGTAGCACCTTTCAGCACCGGATAGATTTTCTTTGGACAATATTTTGCCATAAATACCGATGTCAGAATTCCGATCGGAACTCCTAAAATAATTGCTCCCGCAGTGACATAGATACTTCCCATGATCATCGGGAGGATTCCGAAGATTTCATTGGTCGGCTTCCACCTCTCTCCGGTCAAAAATTCCATAAATCCAATTTCCTTCATTGCAGGAATTCCATTTGCGAATAAAAATACACAAATGAGAGCCACCGCCAGCACCGAAGTACAGGCGGCGATGAAAAACACTCCCTGCATGAACTTTTCTTTCCATGCTTTCATATTGTTTTTTCCCTCTTATCCATCTTTCTCAGGCTATTTTGCAAGCAATTCCTGAATTAGTTTAACTCATCCCAAGCAAGCACTTCACCTGTATAGATTTCTTTTATCTGATCACTTGTGAGCTCATCCATCGGATTTGCTTTATTTACGATTACTGCAATTCCATCTGTTGCGATCACAGTTGCTTTTAACTGCTCTTTCTCTTCATCCTTCAACTCTCTGGACGCCATTCCAATATCACAGATTCCATCGATTGCAGAAGTCATACCTGTTGTGGAATCACTTGTCTGAATCTCAATCTCTGCACTTGTGTTCACTTTTAAATAAGCTTCTTTTAACTTCTCCATCACCGGTGAAATAGAAGAAGATCCTGCGACAACAATCTTTCCTTCTGGCTTGCTGCCCGCATATGGCTTCACATCATCAAGAGAAATATATCCATTATCAGATACGATTTCCTGTCCCTCTTCACTCAGAATGTAATCGATGAAATCTTGTGTCACTTCGCTTACTTCTTCCTTTGTAGCAATGTTAAATGGTCTTGCCACTTTGTAGGAACCATCTTTGATATTGTCTTCTGTCGCTTCCGCTCCATCTACTTTCACAGCTTTTACACTGTCATCAAGAGATCCCAGAGAAATATAACCGATAGCATACTCATTGCCTGCTACTGTTGACATCATAACAGATGTACTGTTTGTAATATTTGCCTCTTCTGTTGTATTATCTATTTTATTTCCTTCATCGTCTTTCTCTTCAATTCCCAGCAGCTCGATGAATGCTCCTCTTGTTCCTGAACCATCTTCTCTTGATGTCACAGAAATATCATTTGCAGAGTCAAATGAAGTATCCGTTTCTCCACTTGCTTCCGTTTTTTCATTCGTTTCTGTTTTTCCTTCTTCTTCACTGCTTCCGCAACCTGCTGCCATTGCTGCTGTCATAGATACCACTGCCATTACTGCTAAAAACTTTTTCATTTTCATACGATTTACTCTCCTTCAATCCGTCTTATTTTTCATTCTGCTTTCGTTTACAAGTGATACTATACTTGGCGATTGTTAAATTTAAAAACAGCCTTTTGTTAAATCTGTGTAAAATTATTTTACAAAAAAAGAAGCATGTCTTTTTACGGACACGCTCCTCTCATCATATCAAAACATATTCTTTTTTGATTAAGAAAGTCTCTTTTCAAAGTTTCCGACTGCCTTCACACCTTCTGTAAAGATCATAAATGCATTCGGATCGATCTCTGAGACAATTCTTGTGATCTCATTCTGTTCGTATTTCGAAATCATAACAACAAATACTTTGGAATCTTCCTTCGTGTAGGAACCTTTTCCTTCCCACTCCGTCACACCGCGGCGCATCTCATTCATAATCGCCTGCTCAACCCCATCCTTCTTTGTAAAGATCATCACACTGAGACTAATGTTCTGCACATGCACCCGGTCACACGTCATTGCCATCACGGTCGCATAGATCAACGAGTAAACTGTAATTTCTATATCAAATATCATAAAACAGATTCCATACACGAAAATATTCATAAGAATACTTACTTTTCCAACACTGAATGACGGGTATTTCTTCGCACATACCATTCCTAGTGTATCCTGGCCTCCTCCGGAGCTTCCCCCTCTCAGGATCATTCCTGTTCCGACACCAGCAACAAGCCCTCCGATAATACACGCCGTCAGATAGTCTTCAATGATCGGTGTATTGGGAATCGGAATAAATGTCATAAACAACGTCTCAATTGTTGTCGTGTAGACAGACAACCAGAAAAATCCCCTTCCAAGTACTTTCCATGCCATGAAAAACAACGGTACATTTAATAACCAGAAAATAATACCGTCAAGATTGATCCCGCTAAGCGCGGCAATCTTCAGATAGTCTACAAGAAATGTACGGATCAACTGAGCAATACCTAAGAAAGTTCCATTATATAAATGCAGCGGTAAAATAATAATATTAACGCCCGCAGCAAACAGAAGACTTCCAAATGTTGCCCAGAGAAGACGTACAGCCATTTTCTTGTTCTTCAATTTCTCCATTCCTTTTTTCCTCCTAACGTACTCTTAGAGCGTGCCGGGAAGTGCTCTGACGAACTCCTCTCTGACACGCTCTAAGTTATTTTATCATTTCCAGGAACGATTGCCAACTCCTATTTGCTATTCTTTTCAGATTCTATTACGATTCCTTCTCCCGCTCCGATTCCTGCAGGCACGCTTTGATTGCTTCATTGAGCGATAACATCTTCTCATCAAGCGCCGAGACCATATCCGCACATTCTCTTAAGTCTCTGCTGATATATTCCGGTGCGTTCCCTTCAAATTTGTAATAAATCTTATGCTCAAGACTTGCCCAAAAATCCATCGCGATCGTACGGATCTGAATCTCAACCTTCGTATCGACAACACTGTCCGATAAAAAAATCGGTACAGAAACAAGCATATGATAACTCTTATATCCGCTCTCCTTCGGATTCTTGATATAGTCCTTGATCGACAGCACTTTCAAATCGCTTTGATTCCCGATCATACCTGCCAGCCGATAAATATCTGATGTAAAAGAGCAGATCAGTCTGACCCCCGCAATGTCATTGACATACTTAACCATATTTTCAATGGATGTCTCATGTCCATAGCGCTTCAACTTCTTTACAATACTCTCCGGTGACTTGATTCTAGATTTAATATGCTCAATTGGATTATACTTGTGTACATGCTGAAACTCATCATTTAATATTTCCAGTTTCGTTCCTACTTCTTTCATTGCGGCATTGTACAAAAACATGACAGTCTTCCAACTATCCACATCCTCGTAATTTTTTACCACTGTTCTCATCACGTTCCTTCTCTCCTTGTATCCGAAAAATCATTTGATACAATTATTATAACATAGGATGATTTAATTGTCTTAAATTTCACAATTTTTTAATATTCTTTATACTTTTTCGTATGTTGTCCCATTTTCTCCATAGAAGAAAGATAAGCACACCCTGTCCTTTTCTTTACTCCTCAATAATATGAATTTCCAGATAGTCAAAGTCGATGGAATCCACAAAATTATCCTGATAAAATCTTGCCTTGTCATGTCTCTGAAATTCACTGATTGTATGATTCAGCCAAATTGGTTTACTCAGATCAAATTCGTAACAGATTTCATCTAATGCACGGAAAATTTTATGTGTCCTCGTATCTTCCTCCTCAATACAGATGACCGTATCGCGTACCATCCGGTTGTCTTTAAATATCTTTCCCCATAATCGAAACATCTCTTTCATCTCCTGCCATCAAAAACTGTTATAGTATCTGGATCTGACACATCTGCATCGTAGACAGCGCCGCCTCGTGGCTCTCTGGAGTTACTCCTGCACAGCAGCTTCGATCCACAACAATGTCTGTCTCTGGAAGACGTGCTTTTAGAAGAAGTGCATTTGACACAACACAAATATCTGTGCAGAGACCGACAAGCTCAATGGATTCATATCCTTGCTCGGCAACATAATCAGCCAGAGCAATGCTTCCAAAAGTTTCCTTGTCAAAAATTCTGTCAGCATAAGGCTTCAGGCAGTCTATGATCTCCCAGCCTTCTGTTTCTTTGACACAGTGGATAACCGGAAGCGACTTCCCCTCTTTTGTCTGAAGGTAATCTTCTCCATGGGTATCTCTTGTGAAAAGAATTTCTGTCCCCATTTCCCGGGCAGCTTTTACTTTCTTCTCCACTGCTTCTACGATTTCCTGTGCCTCCTTTGTTCCAAGACTTCCATCCACAAAATCATTTTGCATATCCACAACGATCAGTGCCTTTTTCATATTCATTCCTCATTTCAATTTTTTATTTTTCTCAGCCATTTTTCTTCCCTTTTATTTTGAGATAAACCGCTGAAAAATACAAGCCTTTTCTAATGGAAACAACAAATTTTGTACATACCTAAAAACAGAGAGGCTTTTTACACCTCTCTTCCAGTCTTTCTATTCGTTACGGATTGCCGCAAGCGGACTTAACCTCATAGCACGCAGCGCCGGGAAATATCCTGCTGCCATCCCGACCAAAATTGCGAATCCAAGGGAAGCCAGAATAAGCCAAATTGGAATATATGAAATGTCTCCTTCAAATCCCATCGCACTTCCCATGCTTCCGGCAATTGTATTGATTCCAAATGACAGAAGCATACTCAAAATATTTCCAATCACACCTCCCAAAAGCCCGATGAAACCTGCCTCGATCAGAAACATCTGTTTGATATTTTTCAGACTGCACCCAAGTACTTTGATGACACCGATTTCCTTAGTCCTCTCATAGATGGACATCATCATCGTATTGGCAATTCCAATTGCTGCTACAAGAAGTGATACTGCACCAATTCCTCCAAGTACAGCCTGAATGATCGCAAACTGACTCTGCATGCTTTTTAAATATTCTGCATTGCTGTTCGCGGTATATCCCATTTCTCGAATTTTGGCTGACACTTCCTCTACATAGTCAATATCATCTACCTGCACACAGGCGGACGAATATACAAATTCCTTATATGGCTTTCCAGACTTTGTCGTCGGCTGCCCGGGAATCGGCTTCGTTCCATACTCTTTTTTCAGAGAAGCAATCAGCGTATCCAGATCACAATATACATAATAAGAATGTGAATTATAGGTGTTTAAGTCTCCCTTCACCATCCCACTGGCATGGACAACATATTTTTTTGGCGCTTTTGCGCTCGCCTGGTTTCCTCCCTGCCCTTCATTCTTGCCAAGTGACTGCTCCAAAGAACTTGTTCCATTCTGTTTGGAAGCCAAATATGCATCCGAATCTAAGATTAAGAACAAAGAATCCTTCATGTAATCGATTTCTGGCAGTTTTCCGGTTTCCCAATATCCTTTTCCTGTATTTTTTTCATAAAGCATCTCAGGAATCAAATTACCGATGATCAGCTCCAAATTGGATGTCTTTGTCTCTGGAAGACGACTCCCCTCTATCAGTGGAATATTTTGCTCCTCCAATGCTTCCGGACGCATTCCTCTCAAATCAATGTATCCCTCATAATTCCCTTTGAGAATCATCGCTGACATTGACAACACCGGAGACGCCATTTTCACATGTTCTATCTTGCTCAACTCTTTGATGGCCTCATCTGTAATGTATTTTTCCGACTCCTGATCCTGATGCATCATATCACTGCTGATGATGACACCGCCTCCCCCATTATTCTTCCCAGTGACATCAATATTTGTAATCCCACCAGATTCCTCCACTTGCTTATACATGGATTTCTGCATGCCAAGTCCGAGTGAAATCATCACGACAATGGAAGCTGTACCGATCACCACACCGAGAACAGTCAGAAAAGTCCTGAGTTTTCTGCGCTTTAAATTTCCACTACTCATCCTCAGTAAGTCTATCAAACTCATCTGCCAAGCTCTCCTCCTCTTCTTGAAGCTTTCTTTGTTTTTTCTTCTTTACGATGATAATCGCAGCAATCCCTCCCGCAAGTATTACTACTGCAATCCCAACTGGCAGAATCGGAAATCCTTTCTTTTCCGGCTCTGTTTCAGGACTAAATACCATTCCTGCATCTTCCTGTTTTGGAGTCACAAGAAGCTGAAATTCCTGTTCTGTCGAGTATGAGGCTCCTGCCTCGTCTTCATAAGTCACAATCATCTTCATTCTGCCATCTCCGGTCGTCTCTTTCTCCCCAGTTACCATTCCATCAATAGCCGCAGAAGATCCCGATTCCACATGACCTACAAATACTTCTTTTCCTTTGATTCCTTCCCCTTCGAATTTCGCCTTTACATTATAAAGTTTGGTACGTCCAAGATTATAGATATTGCACATAATATTCGCTTCATCACCGACTGCGATTTCCGGCGAGCTGGCTTCCACCTCACTGAACTCAAATCTCGCCGCCTGCTTGATTGGAATTGCAAGTGCCGCATGTCCCTCATACTGTGTTGCATTGCCATCCTGATATTTCATGGACAATTCAATACTGTATGGCTTTTGAAGCAAATCTGCCCGTGCATTCAGAGCAATCGCAATATCTTTCGTCCCTCCTGCCGGAATATGATCCAAATAGACAGAGCTGGATCCGGAAACCGGAAGAAATGCCGGGGCTGCTCCGCTTGACTCCGCGCCTTCCGCCGGAGCATTGAATTCAAAGAGCATATTGGAAACAGCCGTATCCTGAGAGGTATTCTGTAAATGTACAATCAGATTAAAGTTACTTCCCGCAGGAATCTCTGCCGGATCTGTATTAAATCCGGACACGATAACACGTGGCACTCCTGTCTTTGTCTCACCTCCACCAGATACAACCTCTCCTCCATTATATACTCCGCCTGCATCGTACGGATAAGAAACAGAGCCATTTTGTTCCCCACTTCCCTGGTCTTGCTGGTCAGGATTTTGCTGCCCTGGATCTTGCTGATTCTGGTTTTCCTCTTTGACATCCGTTTTCAAAAAAACACTTTGTTCCGAAATCGTACCTTCCGCACATGTCAGATCAAATTTCAATTTGTAGTAGCGAGATACTACATCCTGCCGTGCAGTAAATGCATAAGATACTGCCTTTGTCTCTCCAGGTGCGATTGCATCCACTGTCTGTGTATAATTTTTGTTTTCAATCTCAAACGGCCACGCGTCTGTATTTGCTTTTACTCTCGGAGTCACGTTGACACAAGTCAACGGTGTATTTCCTGTGTTTGTGAAATTTAATAATAAATTTTTTGTCTCCCCCGCCCGGTAGAGAAGGACATCGCTTTCATTTCCTTCAATCTGGGATGTCATCTCCAGACCAATCTGCGTTTGTCCCTCTTCCGTTGTCATCATTTCCTTTTCTGTATTCAGTTCCTTTGCATACACTTCCGCAGGCAACACCATTGCTGCACAGAGAAGGAATGCTGCCCATCTCTTTTTGCTTCTCATTGCTTTCTTTCCTTTCCACTCTCTTCTGATTTTTCTTTCCCTTGTTCCCGATTATCAACGATCTTTACAATCTCCCCGTCAATAATATGGAACACTCTGTCTGCATACTCTGCAAGATGATTGTCATGCGTGACCATTACCAGTGTCTTCTTCTGCTCCTTAACTACTTTCTGCATCAAACGCATCACCTCTTCTGACGTATGCGAATCCAGATTTCCTGTCGGTTCATCTGCAAAAATAATCTTCGGATCCACTACAAGAGCTCTCGCTACTCCGACTCGCTGCTGCTGTCCGCCCGACATTTGATTCGGCAGATGCTTTTTATGCTTTTTCAAATTGACAAGATCAAGCATCTCATTGGCAATCTTCATCCGCTTACTTTTTGGCACCCCTCGGAAGCTCAGCGGCAATGCCACATTTTCTACTGCATTCATCGTCCCGATCAAATGGAAAGACTGAAATATAAAACCTACGTTCTCCCTGCGGAATTTTACAAGTCCATCTTCATTTAACTTTTCCATATGAACGCCATTGATAATCACCTCACCCTTGGTTGGTTTTTCAAGTCCTGCAAGCATATTTAACAGTGTTGACTTTCCCGAACCGGAAGTCCCGACGATTGCACAAAACTCTCCTTCATAGATACTAAAATTCACGCCATTTAATGCACGCACGATACTGTCTCCTACACGGTACAACTTAAACAAGTGTTTCGCCTCAATGATCTTCTTCACTTCACTGCTCCTTTCTCTACATCGGTCAAATCCATGCGTTTTTCTTTCACTTCCACACCACATGACCAGACATCCATGCACTCCCATATCCTAATAATACTCTCAATTCTGTAAAAAAGAAAAAACATTACACTCACTTGAAATTATGATACCATATCATACAATATTTTTTATTTATAAATATTTAATAATTTCTTAATTTCATATCACGATTTTAGTGGGTTTTCAGGCACTTTTGTTACTAACGCGTTTAACATCTGCCTGTTTCAAAAAAGAGAGCCTGTTTCCAAGCTCTCTTGATAATATTTTTTCAATTTTCATTGCCCCACTTTTTATACTCTTCCCAGTCTTTTTTATTGAGTATAATTTCAGAATAATAGAACTCCTTATTCGGTATGATTTTTGTAGTATTTCAATTTATTGCTCATATCTTATTATACCACAGATTACGGACTCTTCGGATTTCGTTTTCTGATTTTGTGGCATAAAAACGGAGTCACTGCTCCATAGTGATTTCTCATCTATTTTGCAACAACTCCTATTTTCATTTTATATTTAGTTTTCCGGATTCATAATTTCTTCTGCAATATTTCTTGCATGATCTGAAATTCTCTCCATAGAAACGAGCGTATCTAAATAGAAGATACCCGTCTCTGCATTACACTGATTATTTGCAAGACGTTTGATATGTTTATTTCTCAAACGTACCTCCAGATCATCTGCAAGTGTTTCTTTCTCAATCACTTTCACTGCTTTCTCTGAACTCTTCTCAAAGAATGCCTCCTTTGCGTAAAGATAACTTTCCACACAGACGTCCATCATCTGTTTGATCTCTCCTGTCGCAATTTCTGAGAATTCTAGCTTTCTCTCGCGCATCGCCTCTGCGCACTCTGAAATGTTCTCACAGTAGTCACAGATCCGTTCCATATCTGATACGACTTGGAGTAAATGTGCCACATCTTGATGTTCCTTCTCACTGACCTGAAGCGCTGTGATCTTAATAGCATAATCTGTAATTCCTGCACTAAGCTTATCTACAACAGACTCTTTCTCCTTGATACTTTTTATCGTCTCTTCGCTCTTTGTAAAGAGCACTTCCTTAGATTCTTTCAATGTCTCTGCAACAATATTTCCCATTCTTACAATCTCTGTCACGGTAGACTGTAATGCAATACCTGGTGTCTGAAGCATTCTGTCATCCAGTAATACAACGTCGTCTTCCTGTGTACACTCTTCTACACGGCCAAGTTTCTTTGCCAATGTGATAATCCAGTTGGATACCGGGAAAAGCAATACCGTTGTTCCGATATTAAAGATTGTATGAACAGTACTGATCTCTGTCTGGGTGATCAAATTTTCTCCCAGAGCCGGATTCATAACTGTAAAGAATATAATTGCCACAATACTGAAAATCACAGTACCGATTACATTGAACAGCAAATGCATCAATGCTGCTGTCTTTGCATTTCTCTTTGCTCCAACACTGGAAAGCATCGCTGTCACACATGTACCGATGTTCTGTCCCATAATGATATAAACTGCTGCACTCATCGGAACAAGTCCTGCTGCTGCAAGACTCTGAAGGATTCCGACAGATGCAGAAGAACTCTGGATCACAGCTGTCACAATTGTTCCTGCAAGAATTCCAAGGAATGGATTCTTTCCAAGTGTCACAAAAATATTACAAAATGCTTCTGATTCTTTCAGTGGAGAAACTGCTCCTGACATTGTAGAAATACCGACAAATAAAATACCAAATCCAACAATGATACTTGAAATATCCTTTGTGGAACGTCTCTTTCCTGTCAGCATAATCACCACACCAATAATAATTGCGATTGGTGCCAAATTCGCCGGGCTTAACATCTTTGCCCATTCCACACTCGATACAAGCCATCCTGTGACAGTTGTACCAATGTTGGCTCCCATAATAACTCCCATTGCCTGTGTCAGGTTCATGATTCCCGCATTTACAAAACCAACAACCATAACAGTTGTAGCTGATGAACTCTGAATCACAGCCGTAATAAATGCTCCAAGCAATACCCCAAAAAACTTGTTCTTCGTCAAAACTTCGAGCAAAGATTTCATCTTATTGCCAGCAGCATTTTCCAGTCCCTGTGCCATAATCTGCATACCGTAGATGAACATTCCAAGCCCACCTACAAACGGAATAATAATGCCAGTGTAATCCATAGGCTTCCTCCTCATAACTAATACATTTTAAATTCACCTTTTTACCATAACATTATATTCGACAGAAAACAACATCTTTTTACTATTTTTCTACTTTTTCATTTTCGGCTCAAACACAAGCGAACCAAGGTATCCAAATACAAGTGCCGCCGAAATTCCTGCAGCGCTCGCTGTAAATCCTCCGGTAAAAATGCCGATCAGACCATCCTTTCGGACTGCCTCTTTGACTCCTTTCCATAACAGATTTCCAAATCCGAGCAGCGGAACACTTGCTCCCGCTTTTGCAAAAGAAACAATTGGCTGATAAATATTTAAAAATCCAAGTACCGCGCCAGAGCACACGAGCAATACCATTACTCTCCCCGGCATTAATTTTGTCCGATCAAGTAAAATCTGCACAAGTGCACAGATCAATCCTCCCACCAAAAATGCTTTGACATAATCCACAATGTTTCCTCTCTTTCTCACACATTCCTAATTCATCAACAATGTTCCAGCACAATGCCATGTGCAATGCCCGGGACACTTTCCCCTTCATTGAAGCTGACCGTTGACATGAGTGCCCCTGTCGGTACAAACAACACACGTCTCCATTCTCCGCTCTCAATCTTTGGAAGAATATATGCTGCCAGTGTCACCGCCGCACATCCGCATCCACTTCCTCCTGCATGCGTGTCCTGCCTTTGCTGATCAAAGATTGTCATTCCACAATCCATATGATTCTGCTTGATATCCTTTCCCTTTTTTCTCACAAGATCAAACAAAATCGTCTGCCCCACATACCCAAGATCTCCGGTAATGATCCGATCATAATCGGTTTCCTGTCTCCCAAAATCTTTTAGATTCTGCAAAATCGTATCACACGCCGCCGGAGCCATACATGCTCCCATATTTTGCGAATCCTTAAGCCCATAGTCAACAATCTTTCCAACGGTTACTCCTGACACTCTCACATGACTCCGTTTCTTTCCTATTAAAAAGGCGCCGCTCCCTGTTACAGTCCAATGGGCAGACAGCGGCCTCTGACTGGCATATGCCAGCGGAAATCGGAATTCTTTCTCTGCACTTCCAAAGTGGCTCGATGTCACCGCAAGCATGTATTCTCCATACCCCGCCGCCACTGCCATAGATCCAAGTGCAAGTGCTTCCCCTGAAGTAGAGCAAGCCCCATAAAGTCCAAACATAGGAATCTGAAGTGCCTCCACTCCCATGGAAGTTGCAATTCCCTGCCGCAGCAAGTCTCCCCCGTATAAATATCGAACCTCTTTGGCATCAATTCCTGCTTTTTCCAATGCCAGAACGCACGCTTCCTTCTGCATTCTGCTCTCCGCTGCTTCCCATGTCTGTTCCCCAAACAGGTTGTCCTCCCCCGCCATATCAAACAGGTTTCCAAGCGGTCCCTCAAATTCTTTTTTTCCTACAATCGACCCGGCGCTGATCACATATGGCGCCTCCTGAAAACAGATACTCTGACTTCCTCTTACCATTGTCATACAATCACCCCGACTTTCAATAACAGATAGTAAATCAGCCCCAATCCCCAGGATGTCACAATCCCATATAAAATAACCGGGCCTGCAATCGTAAATATTTTACATCCGATTCCAAATATCTGTCCTTCTTTTTTATATTCGATTGCCGGAGCCGCCACGGAATTGGCAAATCCGGTGATCGGTACGAGCGCCCCTGCTCCTCCCCATTTTGCAATCCCCGGATACAAATTCCATCCGGTGAGAAGTACACTGAGCAAAACTAACATGAGTGATGTCCATGTTCCGCTGATTTCTTCTGTGCATCCTGCATTTTTACAGAAATTCATAAAAAACTGCCCGATCACACAGATGGTTCCGCCTGTCACAAATGCTTTTGCCATATTCAGATAGACGTTGTGCACTGGTGTCTTTGTTTTGACATAATCCTGATATGCCTTTTCCTTCCTTTTTTTCTTTTCTTGTTCGTCCATGTCCTTCCCTTTCTTTTCGTTTTATTCTGAATCTATCTGTTTGTTTTCTTTGTTTTTCTCATCTATTATCCCCAGCCTTTCCAGAAATAAATCAGCGAACCAATTCCTTTTCCAAATGCTATTCCCGCAATAATATAAGGAATTGCCCGGAGAATCTTCACTCGTCTGATAAAAATTGGGAAAATATTCAAAATTTCTGCCAAGGTCATTGCCCAGCACCCTACAAAAATCCCCCCAAATACACCGAAAATCGGAACAAGTATCTGCCCATAAGGAATTGTGACCGGAAATAAATAGAACAGATTGCCAAAGATTCCTCCAAGTGCGATGGATTCTTCATAAAGAAGCACGCAATCTCCGGTATGTGTACGGTCTGCAAATTCAGATACCACTCCGAGACCTACGATAAATGAAAACAATCCTCCTGCCGCCGCAACTCCTGCGCTAAGTCCAAGTACCACAAGTATCATCTGTTTGATCCACATGACGTTTCTCTCTTTCTTTTTTGTTCCCTCATAGCTTTTCCTCCTTACTTAACATCAATTTCTTTTTTCTTTCTCTCATAATTTTGTACCAATGTTGTCTGAATATCATTCTCATAAAGTCTCATTTCCACCTCCATCGGTGTTGGATCGACCGAGAATCTTTTACCGGCAAAATGATTAAAGAACACAAGAATACCAATAATCAGACCAATGCTGTAACAGACTTCCAACAGTGTAAATCCACTTGACGGTACCCCCGTGAGCTGCTCATAAACCTGCCCAAACATTTTCCCCACATCCACATCATTGTTAAATGCCATAATTGAAAAGGCTGAGCCTAGAAATGTAATCATCACAACTCCCACCGTCTTCAGAAAATGTACCGCCTTTCCCGGAGTCTTTTGCTTTTCATAAGTAACAATAAATTCTGTCTCACCAAGATTTTCAATATCCAATCCCGGATATACCCTGTGAATCTGCTCAATAACCTTTAAAATAGAAAATACAAACCGGTTCTGTCCCTGTTCCGGCATTTTCAGAAGTCGTTCCGTCTTCAGTCTTGTCACAATGGTTTGGTCCGTACACTCCATCGAAAGAACATCTCCCAGCGTCACCTCCTGTTTTGTCAATTCAATACTGCGGTCTGCCTTTATATATAATTTTCTGTTTGTTGCTGCCATGTGCTGCCCATCTCCGATCTTTCCATTCTTACAAGCGTTCCTTCCCCAGATAATTCTGTCTCCCGCACATCCGTAACATAATAGCAGAGCCCGACAACTATCGCCACCGCAACAGCGCAGAGCAGACAGATCCAGATTTTCTTTCTTGCATTGTCCATTTTTGCACCACCTTTCTGATACTTCTCTGCCTCACAGAGCTGATGCTTACCTGTTCTGCCAGAGATTGCTTATTCCTATTATTTCCGCATTTGGCAAACCTATACTCTTCAGGAAAACTTAATAAAAAGAGGAAGCTGCTCTCATTCTGAACTGCTCCCTCCTCAAATTTCTTATTTTTTCTCCCGGCATACCAATCGCCCAGACTCATCCTGTCTGTATTTTTGTCCTCATATTTTTTAGAATCTTCTTTTCAAGCCTTGATACCTGCACTTGGGAAATTCCGAGTTTTTTTCCAATCTCTGACTGTGTTTGATTTGCAAAGTACCGCAAATAGATCAACTGTCGTTCCTCTCTATCAAGCTCCTCGAGAAGCTGACGTATCAGCATATGATTCAGTATCGTTTCTTCCTGCCCTTCCTCTTCCTCTAGCTTATCAAGAAGCTGAATCTCATTTCCATCTTTCTGATAAATCGGTTTGTGCAGCGATTCCACTTCCCCGCTCGCATCAAGCGCCATCGCAAGTTCTTCCTTCTCCACCTCCAACTCCGCTGCCAGTTCTTCCATTGTCGGCTCTCGGTTATATTTTTTCTGAAGACGCTCCCTTGCCAGAAATGCTTTGTATGCTGTCTCCTTTAATGACCGGCTCACTTTAATCATCCCATCATCTCTTAGGAATCTCCGAATCTCCCCTGAAATCATAGGGATAATGTATTATAGTGGAAATTTTGAAATTTCCTTTATCCAATAGGGTAATTATCTTGAATAAGATATATGAAATTTTACACGCAAGAAGATATATCCCCTTGCGATGTATTAACTATAGAAATGTAATTTACTGTAGTGTCAAAAGATCATTATACTCAATTTCAACATAATCATTCGATATTTTAATCTTTTTGATATATTCACGTACAGTCTTCTGTCTTTCATTGAAAGACATGAACTCCCAGCTGTCAGCAACACTTTTGAATGCTTTAGCTCTTGCTGTCATATCTTTAGCTCTGGTGTTCTTTAATGTGTACTGTTCTATCTGTGTATTCAGATTTTCCAGTTCTTTATTGATCTCACCAATTGTCTCCAGCAGGACACTATTATTGGTATCGGATGCATATAAATTATACAGGGATTTCAGCTTACCTTCAAGAACTGATTTTCTCTGGTTCATAGCTTCAAATCCTTTTTGATTTTGCTGTTCTGATTTTTCCTCGATTACCTCATACTCCTTTGATAATTTCAGCATATCACTAACAACAACATCTTCAACTTCAGCTGCATCCAATTTTCCGTTCTGGCAATTTGGATTCTTAACCAAGTGCGGTTTACTATGGTCTAATGAGTAACAGTAAATCATCACTCTTCCACCGCTCCATTTTTGATAACGCATCTTTGCCCCACATAATCCACAATATATTAACCCAGTAAGTAAATACTGTGATTTATGAGAAGTTGCTCTCGTTCTTGTTTTTCGCAATTCCTGAACTTCATCAAACAGTTTTTTATCAACTATCGGCTCGTGAAGACCATCAACGATTTCCTTATTATATTTGAGCTTTCCAATGTATGTCACTCTGGATAACATATCGGACACTTGTTTGTCTCCTTTTAAATCGAACATCTTTGCCAGTGCATACGTGGAATAGCCTTCCTTATATAATTCAAAAATCTTTCTGACTGTTTCAGCATCTTTATTTGGCACAAGAACGTCATCACCGTTATTATAGTCATAACCAAATGGTGGTTTCGTCCCTCTCCATTTTCCGGTTTTGATTCTCTCTGTAATTCCCATCTGTGTACGTTCACGAATATTTTCACGTTCATACTGAGCAAATACAGATAAGATACCTACCATTGCTTTTCCATATGGTGTTGTTGTATCAAAGTTCTCATTTAAAGAAATAAATCCAACATCATTTGCTTCAAACACATCTTCCAGAAGATAAATCGTATCTTTCTGACTTCTGGACAAACGATCAAGTTTAACAACTACAACTGATTCCACTTTGCCCTCTTGAATTTCTTTAATAAGACGTTTCATCTCCGGTCGATTCAGATTGCTTCCTGAATAGCCACCATCAATATACAGATCATAATTATCAATCTCCTGATAATTACAATACTTTTCAAGCTTCTCTGTCTGAGCACCTACTGAATATCCTTCTTCAAACTGAAAATTTGTAGAAACTCTGATATACAATCCTGTTTTTTTATTATTTGAGGTATTCTTTCCAATTCTTATGTTTCTCACCTCGCTCTTTCCTCCTCTCACGTATACTATACCATCCTTCCAGAAAAATTTCAACTTATTTTATTTCTCTAAGTATGTTATACGAAATTTCTTCTTTCAGCTGCATCGACTTTAATATTATCAACTGCTCCCATCTCTTTATTCATCTGATATAAGATCTGACGAACTACCGGGGAATCCAATTTGAATCTTTCTAAATCTTTATCTTCGATCACATTACCATTTGCATCATATCTTCTTACAATTTTTAATGCCATCGCAATCCCTCCCTTTATAAATCATATTCAATCGTCTCTAAAAAATCACCAGAACCGCTCGTCCTGTATTGTCATTCTTTTGTGTTATCTACATTTTATAACGTCGTTTTCTGTTGAATTGTCGAAAGCAGGAATATCATTGCTCGCTTTCGTTCATTCCCATTTGAATCCGTACTGCTTTCAGTACCCGATCCAAACTCCACTTATTTACTCTTCCGCATTTCTCAATAATGCATTTTGTAGAAATGCTCATAACCTGTTCAGCCAATGCCAGGCTTCCTTTTCGGATCCCTGTCATATCGTATTTACTGATAAATACATGTGTTGGTAAATACCGCTTCTTATATATTCTTGATGTCATCGGAACTACTGTAATGACTGAACTGTATGTATTGGCTTTGTTGTTACTTACTACGATCACCGGTCTTACTCCACCCTGAACCGAAGTTGTCGGGAACATACCGAGATCCGCCCATAAGATATCTCCTCTTCGAATCGTCACTTGTCATCTCTCCAATCTTTTTAATTTGTAAAGCATTCATAGCGCTATAGTGGCTCCACAGGAATACGGCAGAGTTCCTTTCCAAGATGGAAAGCTCTGCCGCATAACCTCTATAGCCAATTTGATTATTAAACAGTGCTCGCTCGATTCTATTTATCCTCGATACCCCGAATCGTTACTCCTGCATCTGCAGGAAGGGAATAATAACCTGCCCGGATGCTATACTCCGGACCACAACCCAAAAGCTCTCGTTTCCAGGCTCTGGCAGTTCATAGGTTTACCAGTTACAGACTTCTCAGGGTCTGCAAGTGTATCGCATCTCACACATGTCATCGCATCACCAGCCTGCCGACTGGCTTTGGTCAGTGCTTTTTCGCAGCATTATTGACTCTAAATAGTTTCTTACGTCTTATAATCCTATAGCGGCATCTTCCTCGTGCTCACTGTATGAAATGTCACGTCAGTTATTATTGGATATTCAGTTATCATGGTGCATTTTAGGGAGTCCTTAAAGCTCCTCTAATTACTAAAGTCAAATAACTTCGGCAGATGCAAAAAAATTTCCGAAATTTTTTAAAAAATTTTTTTCATATACATTTCACGCATTTTATTAAGGATCGTTTTCAGCTTGTAAGCTAATACCTGTCTGGAAATCCCCATAATCTCTGCCATCTGTGTCTGTGTCTTGTTTTCAAAGAAAATGCCGTAAATAATCATGCGTTCCTCGGTATTCAGCTGATCGATCACTTTATGAATATCCTGCTGTTCCATTTTCGTCAGTACACTGTGCTCCACGTCACAATTCAGATCCGGGAACTCTTCAATCATGAATCCTTCCCCATCAATGGACTGTCCACTGTAAGGTACTTCCCGCAGCATCTTATCCACGACTTCCCCCAGTTCGTTCTTAATCTCAACTTTTTTTGCCTTGCTACTTCTGTAAAAATTGTTCATCGCATACGCAACTTCTCTTGTAATCTCGATCATTTCTCCATCAATATTTGCGTAGTACTTTCCGTCATAAAAATATGGGTGTTCAATATACATATCCGTTCCTCCTGAATTTGAAATCTTGTTGCTCGTTTCAAATCCAGAAGGCGGACCTCTGTTTAGGATCATGCCTGCTCCGCCTTTATCCTGCCGGGACATACCCGCAGTTATTGGCTGAAAAATTCAGGCACAAAAAAAAGCCCCAGTAGTTTTTTCTTAACTACTGAGACTTTCGTCTCTTTCTTGTATTCAGTTATCTATGCCCTCTTTCATCAGCATAATCATTGTATCAGGATAAAGTTCACAAAGTATCCGCAATACGTTCCCATAAGTTCATGTCATTATTAGAATCGTACATATTTCAGTGTAAAAAGTTCACCGTGTTATTCTTCTACTTCTTTTCCATCTATATATATTTGAAATTTATCAGGATTATTGACAACATCATAGTCCTTTCCATATTCTACAGGTCTGTATTCGGCTGTCATTACCGATTCCCCGTCTTCAATATCCTCTTTCCATAAATAGATGTTCATATCAAGGCTCGTCGCATATCCCCTGTCTGTAGAGAATTTTGTCGAATGAAAAGAATCATCCTTGTACATCTGCAAAAGTTCTCTTGCAAACGCTTCCCTATCCTCAATATTTTCCCGATTAGCGACCACAGTTAAATTTTCATCCCGATTTATGGAAAATGTTCCTACTACATCCGGTTCACCTCTCTTATGACCGGATTCAGTTTTCCCATAAATACTTCCTGCAGCAATTATCAAGATCACTGCTCCTGTTATCACTGCAATTATCTTTTTCTTCATATTTTCATTAATTTCCTTTTAATTGTTTTACTGCGTAATTGATTACTTCTTCCGGTGTGGGTCTGTCTCCTTTAAGTGTCATTTTCTTCCATTTTTCCTGCACAGCTGGATCAGGATTATCAAAGCCTGCATCTATGGCTATCTGCATTTCTCTTCGTACTTCTTCTGGTGTTGTGTTGTACTTTTCTGCAATCTTCTCATAAATAGTTTTCTCTCTCATTCATTTTCCTCCAATGTATAAACGGAATTACACTTTGTTCTACAGAACTAATTTAGCATATTTCTATTGTCATGAAAAGACACTTTTCAACTTAAAGCTGGATAAAGGGGCAAAAAAAAGAAGAGCTACTTGCTCTTCCCAGTTTTGTCATATTATTCTTCCAATAATGTATGGATTACTTTGATAATTTTTTTCTGCTCTTTGATCGGAAGTTTTTCTATTTTCTCTGCCAGCTCATTGGTAACACCTGTAACTGAATGTGCCACAACATCAATCAAAAGAGTATCTGCAGAAACATCTAATGCATTTGCAATTGCAACAAAGGTATCCAATTTTGTAACTTTCAAGCCTCTCTCTATTACACTCACATGCGTCGGACTTAAATGTACTAATGCAGCCAGTTCCTCTTGCGTGAGATTTTTTGCTTCTCGTGCTGATTTGATTCGCTGTCCTACTGCTTTCAAATCCATCGTAACACCTCCTCCAGAACGAATAATCGTTCTGAATTTAGTATACTTGTGAATATCTTAAATATACAGAATCGCAAAACCAAGTTCTAATTCTATAGAACTATATTTCAAGATTTTCTTTGCATATTCGTAAAAAAGCGTTATGATAGAATCAGTTAAATCAAAGGAGGTATCAAATCATGAAATCGCATAAATACTGGTCCCTCGGAGCACTTTTCTGTATGTTGGGATGCATTTATTCTGGAATCAGAAAATCTATGACTGCACATAAATATTTTGCCTATTCTTCATTGCTTTGTATGGGCATGTCCATTTATTCCGGTCACAAACTGGTTTCTCCAAAGAAGAAAAAAATCACTGAATCAAATAATAGTGAGAATAGTTAAACAAAAAACTGACCTTTATTCATCAAAAACGAAGTTGCTGGAGAGTATTTTTCTCCAGCAGCACTTTCTTCATCTTTAAGCCATTGAAACACAATACTGTCCAATCAGCTTCGTCCAACTATTATATTTATTCTTTTCACACACCTTTCGGCAAATTTCATTTTCCATCAGTACACAGAACATCTTATCATAATCAAATGCCCAGACAGCACCATTCACATGGTTTTCCACTGCTTTCTGATCTATGTGCTTTAAGCGTGTGACCATTTTTTCAATTTCTCCATTTCCCAAGTTACCGATATTTTTACAGATAAACCGAAAGAAATTCAACGTTGCATATTCGTCATGCCAATGGAATTCTTCTGGATTGTTTTTAATTTTACTGGCTCGCTGCTGTTCTTTGATTATCTGATCAGCTACACCTTTCATCGAATCTTCGTATCTCATATTACTCACCTACTCTTCCTCAACGCCCAGTGACGGTTTAAATCTTTTATCCTTTGCCTGCGGTACCACGATCTCATAAAAATAAAATCCTAAATACCCAAGTGCCTGCTTCTTCATTTTATAAAAAGAAGTCCTGCCTATTCCTAACTCCTGCTGTACTTCCACATCTGTCTTATTATAATGACTGCAAAAACAGGAATGAAGGATTTCACTGAGCATCACACCATTCGGTGCATAGAACTTCACCAAAGTCATTCCCCGATAGATCATGTCCGACAATCCATAAATAATCATCAGATTATTCATCTCCCGGTGCATCTTTGGCACATTCAGCTGGTTGTTATAAATGCTCAGATAACTCAATGCATATGCCATGTCTTCATTGATTTTCTCCTGGCATTCCATATCCAGTTCTTCTAACACAATCTGATTTTCCAAAATCAATTTCTGATAGCTTGTCATCAATTCTTTAATATCAGTATAATGTCTTTCGATTGTAACTTCCAGATAATCCTGTGCATGACTTGCCATCTGGAAGGTAATTTCTTTCATTGATTTAATTGCATAATCTCTGTCTGTCATCAGTTTCAAAATCTCCTTATCATCATCACACTAACTGGCGGTCTTTCAGACCAGTTCGCTTTCCCCATGATTTTGATGGGAAGCAATTACTTACTATAACTTGCAGAAGCGGATATCCCAAAGGCATTGTGGGAGCTGCCTTTGCTGACCGGAATCCCTCTTCTTATGTAAAACCTGCAGGAATATAAAGGGAAAGTGACTATCCCTGCCGGTTAATAATCCAAATAATATCGTCTATACCAATCTCTCCTTATGCTGTTTTTCTCTCCATAAACCATTTATCCACTTCGTAAAACAAGTGGCTTTCCTGCCCCTGTATCATACAGGTGTACATCATTCCTACACCGCCTGCCTTTCTGCTGGCGCATCGCTCGATTTTCAAAATTCTGTCAATGCTATACTTTCTTCCATCCTCCCATGTAAAAAATATGGGAACCAGCTGTCCGTCTTTACGAAACTCTGCTACTACATCTACATATACTTTGTTCATGCCGACACCTCACTATAAAATCTCAATTGCTCTTGGCGATGCCGGGATTCTGCGGATATATCCATTTAACTCCAACTGCTTGATTCTGGAAAATGCTGATGATGTTGATTTCACCCCGATCAATTTTCCAAATTCCCGTACTGTCGGCGGATATCCATGCTCCTTCGTATAATCCAAAATACACTGATAACTTTCTTTCTGTTTTCTGGTTAATGCTTTTTTCAAATCTATCCCTCCAATTACCCATGAAAATAACTGTGTGGATGGATCGTGTGCGTACCAGCGTCTAAGTGGGATAAGACTTTATCCTGATACATTGCCGCTCGCTGTATACTGAAATAACCAAACCGTCGTCTGATCTCATCTACAGTACGATCCAGCTTCTCTAACTTTTCCTTTTTCTCCTGATTTCCAAATAAATCCAACTGCACGGGAATATCATCTAACACAAGATCCGCAGCTCGGATTCCTAGGCTTCTAATGGGATATTCCCATTTGTAATTATCTTTAAATAGCTGAAATGCTGCAGTTACAATCTCGTTTGTAATATTCGTTGGCTGTCGTAAATGTATCTGTCTGGAAAAACTATACAATCCATTATCTCGAACTGTAATTTCTACTGTTTTGCATTTAAATCCATGTTTCCGCAATCGTGCAGCTACACTTTCTGCCAATGCTATTTGAATGATCCATACATCCAGATCATTTTCCAGATCTCTCGGTGTTGTAGTGCTATTACCTATCGACTTTACTGGTACTTCATATCCTTCCTTGCAAACCGGATCTTCATCCCAGCCATTTGCGAAAGCCCATAATACATTTCCTATTTTTCCAAAATGACTCTCTAACAACTTTTCGTCTGATTCCGCAAGTTGCCCGATTGTCCGGATTCCAAGTTTTTGCAATTTCTTATTTGTCTGTCTTCCGACATAAAGCAAATCTGACGCTGGAAGCTGCCATATCCTGTCTTTATAATTTTCTCGATTAAACTCTGTGATTGCATCCGGCTTTTTATAATCTGAACCAAGTTTCGCATAAATCTTATTCCAGGAAATTCCAATACTTACCGTTACACCCAATTCGTATTTAATCCGATGGCTGATTTCTCTTGCAATCGTCATTCCGCTTCCTTTCAGATTTCTGCTGTCCGATACATCCAGCCAGGCTTCATCAATTCCATATGGCTCGATCTTGTCCGTATACTCCGAATAGATTTCTCTTGCCATCTTTGAAAATCTCAAATACAAATCCATCCGTGGTGGTACAAATATGATTTTCGGACAAATCTGTTTTGCCTGCCATAATGCCATTCCGGTCTTTACACCTTTTTGCTTTGCAATATAATTTGCTGTCAGCACAATCCCATGTCTGGCTTCCGGATCGCCACCGACTGCCAGCGGCATTCCGGCAAATTCCGGATGATGCAGCATTTCTACACTGGCATAAAAACAGTTCATATCACTATGCAGGATCACACGCTCACTCAAACTTTTTACCTCCCAGCTGTTTCCTTCAACATGATGTCTTATCAATTTTTGTATGTTTAGTATATATCGACATTCCGGAGATAGTCAAGTAACATCTTGGTTGTATTTTCTCCATTTTGGAGATTATTGTTGATTTTATTTCTGACATACGGTATAATGCATATAGAAAATTCAAATAGAAATGAGGCGAACAAATGCGTGATTTCGGGGAAATATTAGCAGAAAATAGAAAAAAGAAAGGATACTCTCAATCAGATCTTGTAGACCTGCTTTCTCAGGAAGGTATTCAGGTCACTACAAAAGCAATCTCCAAATGGGAGACCAATGCACGAGAACCAGCTTTACATGTTTTCCTGACACTTTGCCAGTTACTTGATATCGAAGATATATATGAATCCTTCTTTGGAGAAAACCCATATAACATTATGAGTGGATTGAATGAAGAAGGCAGAAATAAATTGATTGAATTTGCTGATATTTTGAAAGCTTCTAAAAAGTTTTCTCCACTGTCTGCAAAAATTATCCCATTCCATCATCCTGTAGAAATTACCTGGGAACCAGTTTCTGCTGGTACTGGAAATTACCTGGAGGATTCTGTAAAAGAAACCTATGATGTAGGACACCTTGCTCCTGAGCAGACTGACTTTGGTGTACGGATTTCCGGTGACAGTATGGAGCCACTTTATCATACAGACGATGTTGCATGGATTCAGAAAAAAGATTCTCTTGCTAATGGTGAAATTGGAATCTTCTATCTCAACGGCAATACTTACATCAAGGAATTACACGATGAGCCAGATGGTGTTTATCTGATTTCTTTAAATCAAAAATATCGTCCTATCCAGGTTTTGGAATCTGACTCTTTTAAGATTTTTGGAAAAGTAATCGGGAAATGCAAAGGTGCAGAAATTCCGGGATTTCATTAGATTTCAACAGCAGGTTCATGATCCTGCTGATAACAATAAGCAAAGGAAGTGATTGAATGGCAATCAATAATACACTAAAAGATATTCGTGAAGAACGGAATCTCATTCAAGCAGATTTGGCTGAAGCCATAGGTTCCTGCAGCCAGACTATAGGCCGCATCGAACGTGGAGAACGTAATCCCTCTCTTGAGATTGCAATCCGGCTGGCACATTACCTGAAAGTGCCTGTAGAAGATATTTTTCAGGTTGAAGACTAGAAACACAACTGCCAGAAAACCGAGGAGTAAAATCCCCGGTTTTCCTTTTACTCAAAAATCAGTGTAATCCTTTTACGAAGTCCGCTGCGTTTTTCATATCTTCTTCATTCGGATGGTCTTTAGCAATACCTCCAACCAGTTTAAATGGTCCGAATGTGTCATACCCTTTACAGCCAAATTTTCCAACCACACTGGCATGTCTTTTATCCAAAATCTGCTCTATGGTTTTATAATTCGCACTCCCGCCATAAGTACAGATCAGAAATATCTTTTTGTCGTCCGGTAGATTCTTCTCTGCAAATTCCAATATCGACTGATGAAACTTTGAAAAATAGATTGCTGATGCAAACCCAATCATATCATAACTGCTCAGGTCTGCATCTGGCTGTTTCACAGCATCAATCAAATCCACCTGACATTCTTCTGCGATCCTCTTTACTAATTTTTCTGTATTTCCATGATGCACAGATGCGTATACTATCGCTGTTCTCATTTTTCTTCCTTTCTGTCTGCTCCGTCAATCAGGTCATAGCTCATATCCAAAAAGTCCAATATCTTCGCTTCACTGACTGAACCATCCAGTAAAATCGTGATCCAGTGCTGTTTATTCATATGGTATCCTGGTAAAAATCCATAAGTCTGAATAATCATGCTGGTCATTTCTGGATCGCACTTTACATCCATGATTTCAACCAGATCATTTCCCTCTAATCCCAGTTTCGATTTTTCAACCGTCATGATCACTGCATACCATTTCCCATTTTTATGTCGAAGTACTGCACTGTCCGATAGTTTACTCCATAAATATTCCGGCATTGTGCCATACTGTTTCTGCACATATTCAAAAATTTCTTCTTTCTTCACAATCTATTCAACTCCTGATTTTTCTGATATCCTGCCCATAATCATACCACATTTTCGTATCCCATACTACCTGCCAAATTCTTTTGCATTTTTCCGGTTCTCCTGACTTTAACTAATAGAGGGGTAAAACAGCAAGGACAGGAAGTGAGGATACACTTCCGGGAAATCCCAATTTAGGGAACCCTGCCCTAAATTGAAAAAAGCTGAAATCAACGATACTACTACCTTCTCAGAAAGGAGAACACGCCAATGGCTGAAAGAAAGAGAAGCAAAGAAATCCATTTCTATGTCACAGAAGAAGAACGGAAGCTTATCCGCAGAAAGATGATTGAATCAAAGACCAAAAACATGGGAGCTTATCTTCGCAAAATGGCAATCGACGGTTACATCGTCAACACAGATACCACTCCACTGAAGAAACAGTATGAGGAAATGCACAAGATTGGTGTAAATATCAACCAGATTGCAAAAAAGGTAAATACCACCGGAGATCTATATCCGGAAGAAATGCAAGAATTGAAAGAGATGGTGAAAGAATTATGGCGTATCTTAAGATCTTCCCCATTAAAGTAACAGACAAGAAAGCTCTGGACTACATCACAAATCCAGATAAAACAGAAGAAAAACTGTTAGTTTCCAGTTTTGGCTGTTCCCCGGAAACTGCAGATCTTGAATTTTCTATGACTAGAGAAATGGCAAAAAAGAATGGAATGGATAAAGGTGATAACCTGGCATTTCATCTGATCCAGTCGTTCAAACCTGGAGAAGTTGATGCCGAAACAGCCCATCGCTTAGGACAGCAATTCGCAGATGAAGTACTAAAAGGAAAATATGAGTATGTGATCAGCACCCACGTTGACAAAAATCATATTCACAATCACATCATCTTCAACGCTGCAAGCTTTGTTGATCATCACAAGTATGTTTCCAATAAGCGGAGCTACCATAAACTCTGCCGGATCAGTAATCGTATCTGCCATGAAAACGGACTTACCACCAGTATGCCAATCGGAGAAAAAGGCAAAAGCTATAAAGAGAACATGGAATATCATCGTGGCACCAGTTGGAAAGCCAAGCTACGTGTTGCGGTTGATAAGGCAATCTGGGTTTCCATCAACTATGAGGAATTTCTGCAAAAGATGCAGTTAGCCGGATATGAAATCCGCCAAGGAAAGCACCTGTCCTTCCGTGCACCAGAGCAGAAAAACTTCACTTATATGAAATCTCTCGGAAGCTATTATTCCGAAGAAAATGTTCGCATCCGCCTGGCAAAAAATCGTAGCAAAGTAAAAGCTCCAAAGCATCTGTCCAGAGAAGCCCGCCTGTATATCAATATCTCCACGTATGTTACAACCGGCAATCGAGAAGGATTTGAACGATGGGCAAAGCTCAATAATTTGAAAGAGGCGGCCCGCACCTTCAACTATCTTTCCGAAAATAACTTGCTGAATTATGACGATTTCAGGCAGCATGTATCTGACATTGAAGCTTCTGTGAAAGTTGCCGACCAAAGAATAGCACAAATCAACAGTGAACTGAGCACGCAGAAAGTCATTCAGAAACACTGTGATTCTTATCGGCTTTGCCGTAAAGTAATTGAAGATTGTAAATCTGCTAAAAATCCAAAAGCATACCGCACCAAACATCAGGCAGAATACCAGCTCCACGATTCACTAAAAAAAGAGCTTCAGGATCTCGGCGTTACCAAAATCCCAAGCCCTAATAAAGTCCAAAAGCTGATTGAAAATCTTGAATCTGAACAGGCTGCTACTGTCCGGGAAAAACAGGAATTGCAGAAAAAGCAGAAAACCTTGGAAATCATTCAGCAAAATTTCTCTGTGCTGCTCGATGCTCCGGAAATCAATTCAGACTTACTTCCGGCAAAACGGGAATCCGTTTCTGTCACAAGAGGTCAATAAGATTGCACTGCAACTCACTCATTTTCTTCCCAAGGTTTCAGACCCATTTCCTCCCAGGTGACACCATACGGTGCACCTCCGGAGGTATAACCGGCAATAAAGAAAAATCTGTCATCTTGCAAGATTTCTTCTTTAGCCAGATTATCTCTTGTTTCTTTTTTCTGTCTTGCTCGCCTCTGCTGCTTCTTTTGTTTCGCAAAAGCTGCTTTTCCCTGATATGCTTTCGTGTACTCCATACAGTAGAACGCAGCCTGCCGGTCTGCGGCAAGCTGCGCTCCCGCAGCGATGTTTCCATCGGCCAGTCCTCCCCGCATCAGGTTCAGCACCGCACGGAGCACGACGGGAAAGAGTGTTGCTTTTTCCCCCTTATCGCCTTGTTGTAGCAGGAACAGTCCTCTTCCTTCGTTGAATACCGCACGCCTCCATCTATCGCCCTGTCAAAAGGTGCCGGCAGATCCATCCCAATCTGCCAGCTGTCAAATAATCTGGTATTTGCCATACGTTTCTGTTTCCTCCAATCTTTTATTTCCTACAATCCCTTGTAATTCTTTCGGCCGCTTCTTTGAAAAATCTCTCTTCCAGGTTCCTTACCGTACAATACAATTCGGGTAAAAGGTATTTGGGTTCTCCACTTTTCCACATTCCAATCCATTATATAAATATATTCGATCAAAGGTTGTTCTTGTCTTCCCTCCTTTTGCCAGCCTGAACATAAAAAAAGACACCAAAAAACAATTCTTTGCTTTTTGATGTCTTTTCTGTCTTTTCAGGCTGATGCCCGAATCAATATTACAGAAGTCCGAACAGACTTCTCCTGTACTTTTCGCACAATCTACTTTCAAATCCCGGACCTCTCCAGAATGAAATTTCTTATTCAGGATATTTCCCAAATAAAACTATTTACGCAATTATCATAGCACTGTATTTTGTTTGCGTCAACATTTCAATCACAATATATAGATAATATCTGTTGATTAGATGCAAATTTCTGTGCTAAATAATTCATTCAAGTTATGCTGTATCATTGCTCTGTTTTTCAACCGAAGCTTTCAATTTCTGAAAAGTCTCTTCGCTGATTGCATGTTCTATCCGACAGGCATCCCTTTCTGCGGTTTCCCGATCAACCCCGACAGCTACAAGCTGCTCCGTAAAGAACTGATGCCGTTCATAAATTTTCTCAGCAACCTCCCGCCCGTCTTCGGTCAGATGGAGATATCCATCTTCATCCACGGTCAGAAAACCGCCATTCTTTAACACACCTACTGCATGGCTGATACTCGGTTTACTGAATCCCATGTGTCGGGCAAGGTCAACGGAGCGAACCATGCCTTTTTCCTTTTGCAATACAAGGACTGCTTCCAAATAATCCTCGCCCGACGCATAAATCTTCATTGCCGCCTCCTTTACTGTGCCAGTTTCCAGCCGATAGCTTCCTGCCTTTCGGATACGAAGTCCGCATACAGACCCTTCTGCTGGATCAGTTCTGCATGAGTGCCGCGCTGAACGATATGGGAATCATCCAATACCAATATCTGATCCGCACCCCGGACGGTTTTCAGGCGGTGGGCGATCATAATAATAGTCTTGTCGTGCGTCAATTCCGCAATCGCCCGCTGCAATTCTTCTTCATTTTCCGGGTCAACGCTGCTTGTGGCTTCATCCAGAATGATAATCGGGGCGTCTTTCAATATGGCGCGGGCAATGGAAATACGCTGCTTCTCACCACCGGACAGGGTTCCTCCGCCTTCCCCGATCACCGTATCATACCCGTCGGTCAGGGCGGAAATAAATTCATGGCAGCAAGCCTTTTTCGCCGCCTCTACCACCTGTTCGTGCGTGGCATCCGGGCAGCCGAATTTGATGTTGTTCTCAATCGAATCGGCAAACAGATACACGTTCTGAAATACCATGCCGATATTCTTCATCAGGCTGTCCAGTTTAAAATCCCGGACATCTTTGCCGCCAACCGTAATTCTCCCGGCGTCTACATCCCAAAATCGGGCAATCAGGTTGCACATAGTCGTCTTGCCAGAACCGGACGGGCCGACAATGGCAGTGGTCGTTCCGGCAGGGATCGTAAAGCTGACATGATCCAGAATTTTTCGGTCTGCATAGGAAAAGTCCACATTATCAAATATAATTTCCGAGGATGCCGGAACCACATCTGCGCCCTTTTCATCCATGACCGGCGTATCGTCAATAGAGTTTGCCGTATCCATAGAAGCCGCCAGCATTTGCAGCAGGGAGGCCATGTTTCCGGCGTTTTCCAGATCATTGAACACCATAAAGGAAGCGATCACCAAAATCACGCCATAGGCCAATGACAGGGAACCGTTCAGCCAGAAGTAAATGGAGGCCAGGAGCAGCAAAACACTGAACACCCGGACAACAACCTGTTTCAGGGCATCATAGGGGACACTGGCTTTTGTCAGTTTCAAATTGTCCCGGCAGCTTGCCTTGATTGCGCTGTCAATGGACTGTGTGCTGTCCTTCTCCATACCGAAGGCTTTCACGATCCCCATCCCCTGGATATACTCCAGGACGGATTCCACAAGGCTTTCCTGTGTATGCTGCCGCACTCCGCTTAAGCGCTCAGATTTGCGGAGCGCCAGTTCCGCCGCTGCAAGATAAAGCAGGACGCCGACTGCGGCAATCAGACCGATCCGCCAGTCAAAAACCACCAAAACGATGACAAGCGCCACCGAATTGAAAAATCCGCCCAACACAGATACCAGCACACGCGCCGCCGAATTTTCCACATCCCCTAACGTGGTGGTAACGATAGCGGTAATGTTCCCGATACTGTTCTTGTTAAAATATCCCATCGGGATGTAACGCAGCCGGTCTCCGATGTGGATACGCTTTTCCGCCACCATACAGTAGCCGGTTTCCGTCTGCTCCATCGTGGAGAAATAGGTCGTGATGATCCTTCCAACCAGGGAAACAGCCATGATGCCCAAAGAAATCCAGATAAACCGGCTGTCCCGGTTATCGGATACCAACGCCTCCACCACGATAAAGAGGGCGGCAAACTGTAAAGCCGCAAACAGGCCGGAGAGGAACGCAAACAGCAGGGATTTTTTCAGCAGTCCCTCTTTGCTGCCAGCAAACGCAAAAATTTTTTTCAATGTTCCATACATTTGACAACACCCCCTTACATATGATCCTTTGCGCCGATATGCGCCTGCCACATATCCCGGTAAAGGGGACAGGTTTCCAGTAACTTATCATGCGTTCCCCGGGCATGGATAGTTCCATCCTTGACCACCACAATATTGTCCGCACCGATAATGGTAGACAGGCGATGGGCAATCACGATCAGCGTTTTACCCACTGTCAGGGCAGAGATTGCTTTCTGCACAACTGCCTCATTCTCTGGATCGATATATGCTGTCGCCTCGTCCAAAATGACCACAGGGGCGTCCTTCAGCATGGCGCGGGCAATGGCGATTCTCTGTCGCTCACCGCCGGAAAGATGGGAACCGGCGCTGCCGACAACGGTATCATACCCTTGATCCAACTTGCGGATAAAGGTGTTACAGCCACTTTGTTTTGCTGCCTGCTCCACCTCCGCATCTGTGGCATCCGGCCTGCCCATGCGGATATTTTCCCGGATGCTGCGGTTAAACAGGTAATTATCCTGCGATACATAGGAAATCTGGGCGACAATTTCAGACAGCGGTATCTCCTTCAGTTCATGGCCGCCCAGGGTAATACTACCGGACGTAACATCCCAATACCCAGCGATCAGCTTCGCCACGGTAGATTTTCCGGAACCGGACGGTCCTACAAGGGCGGTCATGGTTCCCGGCTGAATGGAAAGGCTCACATCATGCAGCACCTCAGTTTCCCCATCATAGGAAAAGGAAACATGGTCGAGTCCGATACTGGTATCTGCCAGATTTACTGGCGTATCTTTATGGTTCAGTTCTTCCGCGTTCAATAGCTGGCTGATTTCCTCCACATTGGTTCCCAGTACAGCCAGGTCATCCGTAAAAGTAAAGACGGACATGATCGGTCCCACAAGCCCCAGGGAGAAAATCACAATGGAGAGGAACGCAGATAATTCCAGGCTGTCGGACAGCCAGAAGGCAAACCCACAGGGCAGCACACAGATCAGCACTGAGGGAAGGATCGCATTGTAGGCACTCATGGTTTTCTGGTTTTCCCGCATCCATTCCACATAGTAATTCGCATTGTAATTCACGGCGTCCGAATATTTCTTGTAGGAACCGGCTGACTGGCTGAACGCCTTGACGACTTCAATCCCGCCGATATATTCCACAATGGCATTCGCCATATCTTTTCCGGCTTTGACCGCACCCTCCCATTTCTTTGGGTAACTCATCATACCGACAGACATTACGGCAAGACCGACTACCAGCGTAACAAGGGACAACAGCGCCATGCGCCAGTCCATAATGAAAAGATACACGACAATTACCACCGGAACCAGGATGTTTGCGGTCATCTCCGGGATGAGATGTGCAAACGTGGATTCCATCCCTTCTACCCGGTCAACAATCGTTGTTTTATACTGACCGGACGGAGTATCCAGGATCGTTCCCATCGGAACGCGGGCCAGTTTCCCTGTCAGCCTCTCCCGGATATCCCGCAGCGTGTAATAGGCCGCTGTATGGGAAATAGTCGTTGACAGACTGGAAAACAGCACTTTCCCCAGGTAGCCGCAAAGTGCGACCATGCAAGCTGTCACATAACGGGAAAAATCCTGCTCCCCGTCCAACATCATTGTGACGATATGCGCCACACAGAAATAAGGCACCATCTGACAAGCAACACCCAAAACCGCAAGGACGACACTGCCGATGAATTTTCCGTGATACGGTTTGCCCCATCCCAATAAAACACTTATTGGCGACGCTTTCTTTTCTTCCTTCATTTTTCAGATACCCCCTTTATGAAGTATTCTCTTATTTTTCTGAGGCCATCTTCATCCATTCCGTACTGGTCAATAATCGAACCATCCTCAAAATGAATGATGTCCGTACAGCAATCTAAAATCAGTTCCAGGTCATGGGTAATGACATACACAGTGATTCCGGCATCCCTGACCTGCCGTAATACATTTGCAACCTCTTTCATATGCCTGTAATCAAGGCCGCTGGTCGGTTCATCAAAAAACAGGATCGAGCGTTTTGAAGCGATTACCGAAGCAATCGCAACCCTTTGTTTCTGGCCACCGGACAGGGACATGGGATGCCTGTCCTTAAAATCCAGTAAATCTAACCGACTTAGGATTTCTTCTGCCCGCTTCTGGTTTGCTTCCTCCATACTGATCAGCACTTCATCAAGGACCGACTCGGTGAAAAGCTGATGATTTACCTCCTGCATGACCATATAGCAGGTATTCAGCCGGTCTTTCGGACGGTATTTCTTTCCGTTCCAGACAATCTCCCCACAGCGCTTCTCCAAGCCACAGAAACAGCGTGAAAAAGTGGATTTCCCGGCGCCGTTATTCCCGATAATTCCAACGATCCGGTTCGTAGGGATTTCACAATCCATGATATGTAAGGTTTCCGGTTCGTTTTTATAGGCAAAGTGGAAATTACGAAGCGCAAGGGCGGTCTTTTCCTGCTGCGGTAAAACCGGAGGCAGGAGACGCTCCAAAGCAAACGTGCGCAGTCCCATATCGGAACGCTGCTGCTCCGTGAGCTGCTCAAATTCTGCCGCAGAATAATCATGACTCACCTGCCCGTCTGCCAGATAGATAAACCGATCCGCTAGACCGCGAAGATAATAAAGTCGATGTTCCGATACAATGATTGTTTTCCCCTGCGATTTCCAAAACGCAAGAATCTTTCTCAAATCAAGGATGGAAGCCGCATCCAGGTTAGATGAGGGTTCGTCCATAACGAGAACATCCGGTTCCATAATGGATACCCCGGCACAGGCAATCTTTTGTTTCTCCCCGCCAGATAAGTGGAAGATATTACGATCCATCAGCTTCTCCAGCCGGAAGTCCCGAACCGTTTTTGCCAACCGTTCCCGGATGTCTTTTTCTGGCTGTCCAAGATTTTCGCAGCCAAATGTAATTTCACTGGTGGTATCCACATTGAAAAACTGGGACCGGGGATTTTGAAACACGCTGCCCACAACTGCAGCTGTATCGTAAAGGGGCTGTTCGGAAACCTTGGCTCCATTTACCCATACTTCTCCCGTCATCTTTCCCTCATAATAATGTGGGATCAGTCCATTAATCAGGCGGGTGACCGTAGTTTTTCCACACCCACTTTCACCGCAAAGGACAACAAACTGACCATCCTCTATATTTAGATCAATATCCCGAACACCGCCGGTATTTTCATTCTCTTCTCCATAAGAAAATGAAATATGGTCAATCTTTATCATAAGCTCACCCCCTTAAAAAGAAAAATACTGTCCCAGCAAAAACAGAGCGAAACATATAGCACAGAGCAGGATCGCAATCATGTCCTGAACATGAAAACCAATCTGACATACGTTAGTCCGTTTGACCGGAGCGCCAAGCCCCCGCGTCAGTGCAGCGGCGGAAAGTTCATCTCCAATTTTCACAACAGACACCATCAGCGGTACAAGACGGTATTCCACCATCAAAAATGGATTTTTCCCTCCAAACCGGATACCCCTCATTTTCATTGCATCACTGATTGCCTGGTATTCTTCGCTGATCGTAGGGAAAAAGCGAAAAATAACAGACAAAGGGATGACGATTTTCTCTGTCAGGTGCATACGTTCCATCGAACCGATAAACTCACTGACTGAGGTGGAGGAAAGCAGCCAGGCCCCCGTCATAATACCAGGGGCAAACCGCGTCATAATGGATGTCATCGCCAAAACCACAAAGGACAGCAGATCGCTTAATGTCGTCAGCGCTATGCGTTCCAGTGCAAAGCAGGCGAGATATAAAAGCAGGTACTTGCCTGCCGTTTTGAAACGGCGTTCCGACAGGATCAGCACAAAGGGGATTAGGCTTAACACAGGTTTTACAAAATTCATAATCCCTTCGTTGCTGGTGCTGAACATCAATGTAGTAACCGTCAACAGCAAAATCAACTTCGTACGCGGGTCGAGCCGGATTCCTTTCCTTTTGTCCGTTGTGGTGGAAAAGGATACCCCCTCCATTATGCGATGCCCGCTTTCGCAAAATGTTTTTTCAGAAGCGTTTTTCCAAGCAGTCCGCCCAAAATGGCAAAGACAAAAATCCCGGCAACCACAAGGATAATGCTCCACATCGGCATAACCGCCATTACCCGATCGGCATATTTTTCCCCGAAGCTGGCGGCAAAGCTTGCCCAGGAGTCCTCGACCATAAAATACATCGGAATATATGTACCTACCATCCACAGGCTAAATACAGCATAACCAAGGATGCTTTTCTTTGCGCTTTTATAGTCGCCGGATTTCAAAATGAGATCCCCAAGCAGGCCGAAAATCAGTCCCATAGGAACACCCCAAAACCCCATGCCGGTAAGTCCCATCAGCAGACCGCTCAAAACACCCATGATTGTAACCATGCCAAATTTCTTAACCCTTGTGAGGAACAGCATGAAAGGGATACCGGTAATCAGCGACCACAGGCTTCCGAGAACAGGAAGAAAGATCGGGACAAACCCAATCGGAATGGCGACACAGCAGCCAATGACAAAGTAAAGAACCGTGAACAGACCAAGGTTAATGAGGTCTTTTGCTTGTAACTTGTTATTCATGATGAATACCTCCACATTCATTTTCCAGTTAGCATCTTCTAACCTTTTTTTATAGAATAGCATAGTACCGACTGATTCTCTACAACCAATCATCTTTTTAGCTCCAAACAGCACCGAGTTTTTCTGTTGACTGACTTTGACTGTGATCTTATAATAGAAGTGCAAGGCTCAAACAGAGCGGTTAACAGACCAAATGACAGGAGTTAGAAAATGAAGATAGATGAAATTATCAAGAAAAGCATTGAAATTCCAGGTATATCTATAAAACGAGGCGAATTTAGCGCAGAACTCATTCTAAAGGAGAGAGACGGGAAAGGTTCCATGACTTTTTTCCCTCTGTTCCCAGGAGTTACATTGGCTTATATTTTTGTGAACTCTCCTGCCTGGACAGCCCCAGACTTTCACGATAATGGCTCCATGGAAACAGGACCATTACTCTTAAATTACTGTGTAACAGGGCGATGCGAACTCATCCTGAATAACGGGAACTTTGTGTATGTGAAAGATGGGGAGATATCCTTAACCGAACGATTCGCCAGACAGCAATACGTTTATCCCCGCCGAATCTATGAAGGAATTGAGTTTTTTGTGGATATGGATACCGTAAATGCTCAAAGCTTCTGGGTAGAGGCTGAATTTGATATTGATTTCCACAGACTCAGAGATCTTTACTGCCCGGATGGGGGTACTTATATTGCGTCGGTTACGACTGAGATAGAAGAAGTCTTAAAAAAGCTGTGGTCATTACTGGATATTTCTGTTCCGCTGGCAATCCCACAAATGAAAATCTATACCCTTGCCCTGTTTTCACTGCTTCAAAATCTGAAAGAAATACCACCTTCCCAATCCTGCACATTCTTCACAGAAACACAGGTAGACATTGCAAAACGTGTGGAAAAAATCATCACTTCTGATCTGCGCCAACACCATCCTGCGTGGGAACTGGCTGCACAGTTTTCCGTCAGTGAAACCAGCCTGAAGAACTACTTTCGCGGAGTTTATGGTCAAAATATATCAATTTATTTACGTGAAATTCGTATGCAACGAGCTGCTGAATTACTCACTACTACAAACTTATCTGTATCGGAAATTGCAGAACAAGTTGGTTATTTGAATCAAAGCAAGTTTTCTTCGGCATTTAAGAAGCAGTTCAACGCTTCGCCATTAGAATTTAAGCGCCGCAAAAATTTAGAGAGAAATACTTCCAACTGACGGGTTCTAACATTTTTCACAATAAATATTTTTATTAGAAACTCATGACAAATGAAGTCAGAGTCATTTCTTATATTATAGGAAGTGACTCTGATTATTATAATTTATAAAAGTACCTATAAATTTTGCATAAGCTTTAATCAATTATTCCTTCTTCAATAGTTTCTTCTTTCCATTGCTCTTTATTCTTAATATACGCATAATATTTATATATAAGTTCATATGTCATGGGTTTAATTTCTAGATTCATTTTTTTTAATTCAGAGCGTAAGTTTTCTGTTGAAAATTCTATCTGTCTTTCTTGTTTCCAATATTTATCATCAAAAAAATCAAGAAATAACGTTATAGGCAAATCATCTCTATTATTCGCAATTTCTATCCATTCGTTTTTTTCTAAAGGTTGCAAGCAAATCCCTATCCTATCTACAATATCTACAGCATCTTGAAAGCTAATCTCTTTCGTATTTATAACATGATATGTCTTGCCATATTGATCTTCTATTTGGGATATTCCTACCACAATTTTCGCGACATCATCTATCGCAATCGGCGCTATGCTTCCTTTAATATCAGGATATACTCCTAGAATTAAACAACTTTTTATTATTCTAAAAATAAAGTCTCCATCATTACATACTCCTGTTTCCGAATCCCCAACAACATGCCCCAATCTGTAAACCATTACAGGGATTCCACATTCTTTTGCTTTCCATATCAGTCCCTCTGCAACCCATTTACTTTGTGTATAACCAATAGGTAAAATACCCGGATCAGAAATATCATCATTTTCCATAATTATATTATCGTTTGTTCTAAATTTTGAAAAAATTGATATTGTGGAAATATAAAATATTGCTTTTATTTTCTTATATCCTGCAAACCGTATTATTTCTTTTGTTCCATTTACATTTATATTCTTTAATTCATAGTAATCGCTCAAAAAATGTACCTTTGCTCCATTATGATAAATACAATCAACTTTTTCAGCTAATTTCTCATAAACATCCATGTCCATTCCCAGATTAGGTTCTCCCAAATCGCCTAAAACGATATGAACTCTTGCTTCTTCATAAAGTGACATATTAATTTTATTTAATACTCCTTCTAATCTGTCCTGTGCAGCTTCCATTGATTTCGCCCTTATCAAGCAATATATTTCCATATTAGTTTGCCTTAATATTTCTTTCAACAGATAGTTTCCTAAATTTCCTGTTGCTCCCGTCAATAGACATACTTCTTTTTTTATTGGCACACTCTTTCCTTTTAAATCTATATCCAATTTTACTTCCATCTCTAATTCTTTTGATGTCAACCCTGCTTTTAAGCAACCATTTAAAATTTCATATATGGCATTACTTAGTTTTTCTACTGTAGGATAAGAAAAAATATATGAAAATGGTATATCTATGGAATTATCAAATAATTTTTTTATTTCCCCAACTATCCGAATTGCATTTAAACTATTTCCTCCTATCAGAAAATAATTTTCATTTATTTTCAAATCCTTTCCCAGTTCTTCGCTCCATATTTTTTTTATTTCATCTTGTAATTCATATACAGTATACTTGTTTTTTCTCATATGGCTTTTATTGTTTCTCCTACTATTATCATTATATGTTCTACATAAATAATCCTTAATTTAAAGCCCCTTAATACAAATTGGCGGAAATTTATCGGGATAAATATCATGTGTAGGTCCTATACATGTGCCAATATCATTCCATAACTTACATAAATTCAATTGGTATTGTATAAACTGTCGATCACATTTTTCTTTAATTATAGTAATAAATTCATCAAAGGCATTGGCTATTCCCTCCGGCCATATATTCTCATATATGTCTTGATATGTGTATTGAAGGCATTCTTCGTTTAACACTTCACTTACTTTTTGTTTTGAATACTCATTGTCTCCAAACAGCTCTAGTATATTATCTTTCTTAGGGATAAAATATCGCGGTTCCCACAGTACAGCTCCTATGGAATTATCCATAACTAATTGACCGCTTTTTGTAAAAACTACGATTCTATGAAATAATAATGCATAATTGTCTGAGTCTTGCGAAACCATTCTATTTTCAACTTTCAATATCAACGGAATTTCGTTTATGCTCCCTTCCAGTATTGTTAATATTCCATTTTTTTCTCCTGTCTTATATACTTTACATGGTGTAATCCCTCCCAACATTTTCCCTATAATGTCCAAAAGAGGATACAATACTTGTATACTACATTCTGCTTCTATTAAAATCGGATCCGCCAAATGAAGAATTTTATTTGCATATCTAATAGCTGCCATACCAGACGGTAGCTTTGAATAAAAATTATTAATATAATAATGGCATTTATTCGCTATTGCTATTGCATACAATTCCTTCGCATCTGTAAAATGAACTGGTTGCTCTTGAATCACGTTTATTCCTTTTTTTAAACACTCTTTAGCAATTTCCGTTCCTTTTCCACCAGTAATAGATGATTTTACAGCCACACATACAATATCTACTTCACTGCTACTTATTTGTGAAACATTTGTATATAATGGAACGCCATTACTTTCTGCACACTTTCTAGATTGTTGACTCCCTTTTGATAATATCCCAACCAACTTACATTTTGTAGTTTTTCTTGTGATACCTTCTATATATATTCTTCCAAAGTTTGTCCCACAAACTATAACCCGATAAAATTTATTTTCCATATTTAATTTCATCCTATCTACTTTGTTTAATATAATTCATAATCTTAATCAAAGAGAATAAAGTAAACATCTATAGTTGTATTTACTTTATTCTCTTTTTTGTTTATTTTATTAACTTAGCCACTTCACGCACATATGGTTCTTTAAGACAGCTAATATGTTCCCCTGGAATATAATCTACAGTTAATTGTCCTAACACAATGTTTTCCCACAAACTTTTATTGGTAATATTTCTAACAGGGAAAAAATGCTTCGTATCATCTTCCACAAACATTGCTTGTACATCTCCTACATATACCGAAGGTTCATAGTGCATGATTCCTTTGAAACTGTGTCGAAACAGAAGAAACAACATTTTAAACATACTTACATTATCCGCATCAATTTTCTCATCACCAGAAACATTCTCATATATTTTTTTTAGCCTTTCTTCTTGTGATAATTTATTTAATTTTCTAAAACTCATGCCCAAAATTTCATATTCTCCATGTAATGCACATAGATCTCCTATCGATATACCTTTATCCCCATTTTCCTCTTTGTATGTCTCTAGTGCTTTTTGTAGCAAATCATTACTCCCCAAATATCCGGCTTTTTCTATATCCGCTCCTATAGACAGTCCAAATGCCCTTTCAAGAAGCAGTTCATTATCATAATTATGACCGCACAGACTTGAGCTGATTGTAATTACTCTGCTTACATTTTTCCCTTTCTCAACCAGAATTCTTGCCGTTTCCAAAGCCAACCATCCGCCAACACAATAACCAATTAAAATATACTCTTCTGCTGGATGCTCTTCTAAAATGTCTGCATATACTTTCGCAGTTTCGATGATCAAACTATCCGTATCTCTCTCCAAATATTTATCAAAACTCCCAAAATTGAAGCCACATAGCAGATCACAAGGAGCACTGATATTTGCTAAATATGGAAGAAGTTCTTTATAGGAACTTAATGTTCCTGTTCCAGCATGAAAAAGTACTCTTGCCTTTTTACAATCTCCCTCCGCATCTTTGAACGTAATAAATGGAGAAATTTCTGGGACATTCTCCTTTTTTTCACTTTTTGTCACAAAATTATTTTGTAATTTTTCGGCAATTCCTCTTATAGTTGCATTTTTCATCATCTCCATCATTAAAGCATCCCATTTCCAGTTTTTTGCTTCCGGTAAGTTTTGAATCATTTTACTAATCGCTTGTGCAATGAGTAATGAATCACCACCTATCGAATAGAAATCATCATTTCGTCCTATGTTCTGACAACCGATAACTTCACACCATATTCTCTCAATTCGCTTTTCCAAGTCATCAATGCATTCTTCTTTTTTCTCTGTTTGATTAGAATTGTTTTTTTGTAAATACAATTTTTTCCTATCAATTTTGCCATTATTAGTCATTGGCAACTCTCTTAACTGAACTATTCTATTCGGAATCATATATGTAGGAATTTTCCCTTTTAAATATTCTTTTATTTCTCTTATATTTAATTCACTTTCCGACGAAAATTGAATTCCCATCAATACTTGTCCAGCAGGATATAAAATGTCGTTTTTTTCAGGATATGACATAAAAATATTACCCTCCATAGTTTTGATAATGCGTTGCCACTCATCAAAATTTATAAATATACTTTCACTTATTTTACGCCCATCCTCATATTTAACAGCCGCTTCTGCGAACTCAAACTCCACAGATGTCATCAGTGCATATCTTTTTCTTACTTCTTCTATAATAAATAAACTACCTTCATTATGAAGCATTTCTTTTAGATTATTGAGACTTTTTTTAATATCAACAGCATTATGCAAAACATTTCCACATAATATAATATCAAATTTCTCATTTTCAAATCCTTGTTCCCAATTCGATTTATTAATATCATATATTTTGTATCGAATCCAATCATTATATTGTGAAAAAATCACTTTTGCCTTATTGAAAAAGAAATTAGATATATCTGTAAAATAATATTCTACATTACATGACTGTATTTTACTTAATAATTCTATGCTACTACCTCCAACTCCAGCTCCAACCTCCAAAATTCTTATTTTCTTTTTCTTTTGCTGTTTTATAATCTCTAATACTTCGTTGTGAAGTATTCTGTTAATAGATCTATTAACAATATTATCTTTATATGCAGCATATGCTATATCAAAATTTCCTTGAGGGAACAACAACTCATTCGGATGCATTACTCCTGTAATTAACTCTTTGAGATGCATGGAGGACTCATGTATATACTCCATCAATACGTCACTATATTGAATCTTCTTATCTACTAATTTCCACTCTTCCTCTGCTTTTTCTGCAATATTAGTACTATATATCTCTTCAATATAAAATCCTTCTTTATCCAAATGAAGATATTTGTTTTCTTTTAAAGCCATCAACCATCGCATAAGTAGCTGCTCATATTTCGGTATTACATTTAAAATACCTTTAATTTGTTCGAAGGAGTATCGCTTTTCAACATCCTCAAATACTTTTTCATTTACCAAAAAGCGTAAGATATACATCAAGGCTGTTTTATCTGCTTTTTCAATCCATTCTTGAAATTCCTTTCTTGTAAATTGAAATTTAAATTCTTTCTCCTCATCAATTATTTTTTTCTCTATTACCTTTTTTTCTTGCTTGCCTTTATTTCCTAGAATGTAAGCAGTTAAACTACCCTCATTACTTTTTACAACTACTGCATTTTCTATTCCCGGGTATCTCTTTAATGCATTTTCTATTTCGCCTAACTCCACTCTGTATCCATTAATTTTTACTTGTGTATCTTTTCTTCCTACAAATTCAATTACCCCATCTTCCCTATATAAACCCAAATCACCCGTTTTATATACTCTTTCCTCAATTTCAGTAATAAATTGAAATTTTTGATCTGAGAGAGTTACATCATTCATATATCCTTTCGCAAGACTCTTTCCAGCTATACAAATCTCTCCTATAACATAATCAAGGCAAGGCAAATTCTTTTCATTCAAAATATAAAATCTTTGATTAGATAAAGGAATTCCATAAGGTATATTTTTATCCGTACTTTTTACTCTATCCGTTGGATAATATATGGACCAAATGCCCCCTTCCGTAGCTCCGCCCAAACTAATACATTGAACATTTGGCATTTTTTGATGAATTTTTTCAACTAATTTAACTGGAATCCAATCCCCTGATAGCAAAATTAAGCGCAATGTATCCAGCTTGTACTCGGTAGTCTGTAAATAAGCCATATACATTTCCATTTGCGCCGGAACCAAATTAAGCACTGTTACACCATGTTCCTGACATAGTTTAAACCAAAAGGAAACTTTTTCCTTTTCTGTTTCTGATGGTAAAATCAATGTTGCCCCAACAAAAAATGTCGCAAAAATATCAAATACAGATAAATCAAAGTATAAATTTGAAATTCCGAATATTCTATCTTTCTCTGAAATATTAAATTTCTTGCACATATCCATAATTGTATTCATCGCTGCGGCATGACTCATCTCTACTCCTTTTGGAATTCCTGTACTTCCAGATGTAAAAATACAGTATGCCGTTGACTGTGGATCAATATACTTATATTTTATATCCCATACGTTGTTAAGCATTTCCGCATTTAGCAATATACTTTTTTCATCTTTCCAGCATGTTTGTTCATCACATATATTCAATTTTATATTAGCTTGAATCATTATTTGTTGTATCCGTTCAGCTGGTTGCGTAATATCAATTGGCACATATACTGCTCCAACTGACATTACCGCAACCACTGACGCAACTTGCCATACACCTTTTTCAAGCAAAATGCCTATTTTATCCTCTTCCTCTACATTTTTTTCTATTAATCGCTGTTGAATTGCACTTACATATTTTAGAAGATCGCTATATGAATATTTCTCTTTCTGATAAATAAGCGCAGTATTATAAGGTGTATTCCTACATCTCGTAAAAAAACCATCAACTAAAGATTTCTCATCAAAAGGGGTATTGGTATCATTAACTCTTGCCCGTATTTCTTTTGTTCTATCGCTTATCCCTACTTCTAAAATTTTTTCAAAAAAATCCTCGTCGCTTATGCTTTTATTAATTAGCTGGATGAATGATGCAAACATTTCATCAATTAATCCTTTTGGAAATACCCCATCTCTTATATCCCAATTAATCAATATTCCATTTATTTGTTTACTGATTTGGCAATCTATAATAACCTGAGGCGTTTCACTTATTTTATATAATAATTGTCTCTTACTTAATGTGCTGTCTTCACTTTCGCCCCCTATTGTACTTGTAAAAACATACGGGAAAAGATTTTCTTTTCCTTTTCTTTTTAGTTCCCGCAAAACTGCTATTCCAGTAAAGCTATCATGTGCTAAATTTTCAAATAAATTGCTTTGTACCTTCTCTACTTGTGCATTTACTTTTCCCTCAAACGTTCCATCGAATTCAAATAACGATGTTGTTGTAAAATCCCCTACTATTCTCTGAATATCCTCATGAATACTTGGTCGTTGTAGGGTTGTAATATTAACTGTAAATTGACTATTTCTTGACCAATTGTTTAATGTTGCACAATACAAATACAAAAGCAATGCTGTCGGAGTAAAATTTAATTTCTCACATTTACTCACCAAATATTGCCACTTTTTAGGATCAACTGTATATTCTTTACATATGAAAGTTCCTTTCCTTATAATCTCCGGTTCCTCTCTTGTATACAGCTCCGGTTTTCCAGGAAAAACATCAACCTTATTCAGCCAATATTTTTCATCCTCATAATATTTGATTAAAAAATTTATATCCTCTTTCTGATTCTGATTATATATTATATAATCTCTGAAATTCAGTGTTAGCTTTTCCATTTTTTGATTATTATACAATTTCTCCAAATCACTAATAATCAAATCTATACTAACAAAATCTCCAATTAACATATCCAATGACAAGCATAAAATGCTCGCATTGTCATGGATGAACAGACATAAATCAAACAAAATATCCTTCTCTGGATCATATTGTTTAAATTGCATTTCTTCCCTCTTGGCAAGTATTTTATGTTTTATTTTTTCTTTCTCCCAGCCTCTTATATCGTAAATTTGGACAGGTGCATTAAATATGTATGGTAAAAATCTTTGCTCGCCTTCTTTCGAAAATTGAACTCTTAGCATTTCATGTCTTTCAATAAGTTTTTTTACAGCATCTCGAAAAATAATCTCATCTGTAAATTCAGTTAAAAACTCAGCATAAACTTTACAACCTATTCCACCATAAAGATACCCCTGATTTCTTCCAAGCAGATATGCTGTCTGAATATCTGTAAGCGGAAATGGCTTGTATTTTTGATCTTCGCTAGATTGAATTTTTTTTCTCTCTTTTCTGTTTAAGTATTCTATAATTGCGTCTTTATTTACTTTTATATTTTGTTTTAGTTTTTCATCGAAAACGCCGACTGGACTTCTAAAATGCAATTTCCCATTTTCAATCCATAATTGTATTTTTCTTTTAGCGCATTCTTCAATAATACTTTTTAGTTCCATCTTTTCACCCTGCCTTAATAATTTTCAAACACAATAAATTTTATCTACCCTTCCGATTTCCAAATTATTTTGCAATTATCTTTTATAATATTCCTTCATTATAGTCCTCCATCTTTTCTATAATTCTCTTTGCCAATTTTCTTACACTCGCATTTTCATACAAATCTTTTATCGTTATTACGATATTATATTTTTCATTTATCTTCCTTATTAGTTTCAATGCATTTAATGAATCTCCTCCAATAGAGAAAAATTCTTTATCAACACTTACGCGAATCCTCAGGATATTTTCATACTCGTCTAAAAGTCCCCTTTCCAAAGGAGTTGTTATTTCTGTTTTTTCCTTATTATTTTCTTCCTCGTATTGATACTCTTCTGCCAATTTTTTTCTATTTATCTTGCCATTATCTGTAAGTGGAAACTCATTTATATTAAAAATCCGCTTTGGTATCTCATATTTAGGAATTGTCGATTCTAATTTTTTCTTAATTATTTTTTCATCGTAATAAAGTTTTCCTTCTACTATTCCAATTATTACAATTCCATTGTTCCTTTTAATAGGAATTACCACAGACCTATTTTCTGGGAAAATATCGGATACAGCAGCTTCAATTTCGCCCAACTCTACCCTGTACCCATTGATTTTCACCTGATTATCCAGTCTTCCAAGGAATTCAATATTACCGTCATTCCAGTACCGTCCCATATCCCCGGTACAATACAGTCGTTCTCCATTTCTATCTAAAACAACAAATTTTTCCTCTGTTTTTTCTTTATCGTTTAAATATCCCTGTGCAACACCGTCTCCGGCAATATAAAGCGTCCCTGGTACCCAGTCCGGACAATCTTCCATATTCTGATCCAGAATATAATACTTCTGGTTTGCAAGTGGTTTTCCATACGGAATACTCTTCCAATCTTCCGGCACAACCTCTGGAATCTCGAAATGATTAGACCAGATACTGCCTTCTGTTGCTCCTCCAAGAGCAACAATCTCAACATTCTGGAACAGATTACGAATTCTCCCCGGAAGTGAAACAGGAACCCAGTCGCCACTCATCATTATCAACCGCAGCGATTGTGAAGTTACCTGCCTTTGATATTCCTCATATTCTGCCAGCATTTCTACAAAAGCTGGCACGCTGTTCCATACGGTAATATTCTCATGATTCAACCAGTGAATCCAATGCGCTGGATCTTTTCCATATTCCGGATCCGGAAGAACCAATTTCCCACCTGCGCCTAAAACGCCAAAAACATCATAAACAGACAGGTCAAAATGAAGATTGGAGATTCCAAACGCCGTATCCTGTTCTGTAATCTGATAGCGTGCATTGATATCCAGTATTGTATTCACTGCATTATGGTGAGTAATCATTACTCCTTTCGGCATCCCGGTTGTTCCCGACGTATAGATCACATACGCAAGATCTCCCACCTTATTCTCCTGTGCTTTGTATTCAGAATTACCTTTTAATCCCGACACAGGAATACAATCCCACTCGTGCATCCATTCGGTATCCTGCTCATCCGCCTGATTCTGCACAAGAATGATTCTTGTTCCACTGTCACGGAGAATCTTTTCAACTCGTTCTCTCGGATTATGGATATCTATCGGAAGATATGCGGCTCCGGCAAACAGGATTCCATAAACAGCAACTACCTGCTCCCACCCTTTTTCCATAAATACAGCTACCGTCTCTTCTTTTTTTATTCCCATGCTCTTCAACTGCCCGGAAATGTAAAACGCCTCTTCTTTTATCTCCCGATAAGTCATCCGCCTGCTGCACGTTACCAGCGCCTCCTTATCCGGAAATTTGTCTGCCGCCTCCAAGAATAATCCATCCAACGTTTTCTCTTCAAATTCAGCCGCCGTTTCATTCGCCTGACGCCGTTTTTCTGAAATTTCCGCTGTTACCAGACTTGCCGTTTTTTCCTGCATGATCTCCGGATGAACTGCTAGCGTATGAAGCAGGCCGGTATATGCCCGGAACATCTCATCCAGCATTCCCGGATAAAATAATTCGTCCACGGAATCCCAAAACAGGCATAAACAGCCATCCATTTCAACCACCTGATGATCCAGCCACACCTGCGGCGTCTGTGAAATGTTATAGTTCAGTTTTCCAAGCCACTTTCCTTCATTCCACTGCTCCACGCCAAGGCCACTGGTAAACACTACCGGCATAATAGCGCCCCGCATATTTCCAGTCTTTTTCTTTAATTCGCGCTCCAGTTCAACCGCGCCATAAGCTGTATGCTCCAGATCTTCTGTAAGCTGCTTCTGAATTGCCTTTGTCCTTTCCGCAAAATTATTCCCTGCATTCTTTATCTCCAGCAATGTCAGTGTTGTAAAATCTCCAACCAGATTGTTCACTTCCGGATGCAATTGTTTCCGGTCAAACTGCGTCAGATTAAGTGTAAAATCCTTATTACTGCTCCACAAGCGGAGAGTCTCCGCATAAGCACTCATCAAAAGAACAGAAGGCGTTACCTCCAGTCTTCCCGCCGCGTCTTTTACAGACTGCCATTCTTTCTGTGACAGTTTTGCGCTCCGGCGACAGAAACGCTGCTCTGTAATCTGGCTTTCGTTCTTTGCAAGCGGCAGATCCGGTGCGTCCGCAAAAGTCTCCACCCGGTCTTCCCAATATTTTTTATCTTTCTCATAAGCAGAGGTAGACTTTATCTGCTCCAGTCCCAGCACGTAATCCCGGAAAGACAAAGTAATCGGCATTTCCGCTTTTCCATTTCGATATACTTCTGCCCACTCATTTAAGAGATGGAACATACTCCAGCCATCAAAGATAATATTGTCAAAACTGATATGGATTCTATGCTTCTGGTCCTCTATTTTAGTGATTCGCACATCAAACAGAGGCCATTCATCTGTCTGAATTACCTGATGAGACATCTCTGCCCGTTTTTCATCCAATGCCTTTTCTTTTTCTGTCACTTCCAATTGTCGGATATCCGTCACGTCAATATGATACTGGGGAGTATTCTCCAGTATGCGCTGCATACCATCCGGCTGGATAATAACACGCATCATCCCATGCCTCTGTATCAACAGATTCCATGCCGTCTCTGCGCACTCAGTATCAAGGCCGTCTGCATCCAGTTCAAAATAACAGTGCGTTGCAACATTCCCCAATTCATACAATCCGCTTCTGCCAAGCCAGTAAGCATACTGCACATCGGTTAATGGGAACGGATGATATGCTTCCTTCAGATTCGGTTTGATCTGCAGTGTATCTTCTTCTTTCTGTTCGGACTGTTCAATAGCTTTTGCCAGAGATTTTACGGTCAGATTTTCAAAAATCGTGCTGATCGTTATTTTGCAGCCGAAGGTTTTCTGTACTTCCGAGATCAACCTTGTGGCAATCAGCGAGTCTCCCCCAAGGCTAAAATAATTATCTTCAATTCCGATATTTTCATATCCAAATAATTGTTTCCAGATATCTAAAAGCTTTTCTTCTGTTTCTGTCGTTGCCTTTGAAAATCGGATAACCGCAGTTTCTTCTTTAAAATCTTCCCGCAATTGCTTCCTGTTAATCTTCCCATTGGACAATGTTGGGAGCTGCTCCATGAAATGATAATTCTGTGGAACCATATACTCCGGCAGTTTTTCTGACAGATATTCCCTTAGTGCTCCATTATGATAGGACAGGACAGACGCCTGCTGTCTGCTGCAGCATATACATCTTCCATATCTCTCTGTCACAGCACAGTCTTCGCCCAATCCTGCCTCTGATAAACATTCTCTCCACAGCAGGCAATCCGGGGTAACCAGCCCTGCTTCTTTTCTCTTGTCCCGAATATCCGCAAAACCATTTTCCAAAAAAGCCGCTGTAAGTTCCTGAAGGTATGTCCTTACCACAAGGTCAGTCATCAGCAATATTCCGTTTGGCTTCAGTAATTCCGCTACTTTCTTTACCGCATCCGCAGCATCAATATTTCTATGTAAAGCATTTACCGATATCACAACGTCATAACTATGCAAGGACATCTGCTGCTTATCCATGCCTTCTTCCAGATTCAGCATCTCAAACTCGACTCTCTCATATCCCGCAAGTTCTTTCTCTGCTTCCTGCAGAAAATATTTTGAAGAATCCGCATAAGTATAAGCCACGCTTACATCTTCCAGTGCATTCAAAAACTGTCTTGTAATTGCAGTGTCCCTTGTACCAATTTCTATAATCTGGAGTGGCTCTTTTCTGCGTTCTTCTGCCAGAAGCCTTAATCCCTGCACCAGTCTTTCCACTGTTTCCTCGCAGCCCGGAATCCTCCGAAGCAGCATATTCGGAGCCAAAGCCGGCTCTTTCTGGTAGAATACGTCCAGCGGAACTTCATTCCCAGTAACCATATGCTTCAGATACGGCTTCAGTTTATTAAAATACGTTTCCGTATCTCCAGCTTTTTCCGGTACAGCCACTTCCTTCCCGGTACGCGATAGTCTGCCGTCCTCTTCTCTCAGGATTCCTTCCTTCTTTAAAATTTCCAACCATCTTGCCACAGTATTCTTCTGTGTTTCCGTAATGCTCCCTTTTTCAAAAATTTCCTTCTGCGAAAGAACTTCCTTCTCTGATACAAAAATGCCTAACTCTATGAGTGTCTCCAGCATAAGCTGTACACATCTCTGGTCTGCATAGGCAAGGAAATTTTTGTATGCTGTCTTCCGTTCCTGCTGCATCTGCCAATTGCTGACATCATCCTTCAGTTCTTTCCAGCCCCCGCCAAAGATATCTGTGCCGTACAAATACGTTGTAACTTTAGAATCTTCCTGTATCGGCGCTCCGATATAAGCAGCCAGCGTTTTATTGCCATGACCATCACTAACTGTATCAACAACTGCATGAGCCACACCCGGAAACTCCTGAATCACATGTTCAATTTCTCCCAATTCAATCCTGTGTCCGCGAATCTTTACCTGATGGTCTTTTCTTCCCAAAAATTCAATTGTCTCATCATCCCAGATTCTTCCGAGATCGCCGGTCCGATACCATCTTCCATACTGATCTGTGATAAATTTCTGCCCCGTAAGCGCAGAATCTCCCCTATATCCTTTTGCTACACCAAAACCGCCAATCCAGAGTTCGCCTTCTGCCCAGTAAGGGCAATCCCTTCCATACTCATCCACAACACGATATGCCTGATATCTGAGTGGCTTTCCATAAGGAATAGATTTCCAGTTTTTCGGCATCGGCAGGGTAACATTCTGATAATTGGACCAGATACTTGCCTCTGTAGCTCCTCCCATAGCGACAAACTGGCAATCCTCTGTCCATGCCGCAACCCTCTGCGGGAGATCCGTCCCAATCCAATCTCCGGAAAGCATAACCGCCCTGATCGGCAGTTTCTGTTTCATGGATTCCGCCCGTATCAAAAGCATATCCAGAAGCACCGGCACTGAATTCCAAACGGTAATCTGATATTTCAACACTTGTTCCAGCCAGTAATCCGCATTCCTTCTCTCCTGCTCTGGAAGCAATACCAATGTTCCTCCTGCGCCTAAAATTCCAAAAACATCATATACCGACAGGTCAAAATCCATAGCTGATACAGCCAGCGCCCGATCTGAACTTGTCACATGGTACTTTTCATTAATATCCTGAACCGTATTCCATGCGCTTTCATGCGCAATCTCTACACCCTTCGGAACACCTGTAGAGCCTGACGTCATGATGATATAGGCGCTGTCCTTCGGCGACACCTCTGGCAGTCTCACATTTTCCTGTCCCTCTTCCATACCTTCCATCACAAGGATTTCCGTACCTTCCGGCCAGTCCAGTTTTTCGGATAATTCCCGATTCGTGACCACATAGCGGACTCCCGTCTTCTCATGGATTAACGCTCTCCGATCTTTAGGCTGGCTTAAGCTGACCGGAAGGTATGAATTTCCGGAAAGCAAAATTCCTAGTGCCGCCTCGATCTGTTCTATCCCGCGCGGCAGGGTAAGTGCAACCGGGACTCCCTTAATATCCTTTTCTGAAATCCCTGCCGCCACTGCTGTCGCCCGTGCTTTTAATTCCCCATAGGAAACCGATCTTCCGCTTCCCGCATCAATAAGTGCAATATCTTCCGGGCAAACTTCCGCATGGTTCATAACAGCCCAATGCAGGCATTCCACACGCTCCGGCACTCCTGTACGCGCTGTATCTTCAATTTCTCTTTTTCTTTTTTCAGGAAGCACATCAAATCGCTGATTCCAGTCCTTCTTTCCCAATTCATGCAGAAGATTCTCAAAACACTCCAGCATATCCGGGATCATATTCTCCGGGAATAACTTATCCACGCTGTCCCATGTAAGCTGTACGCCATTTTCATCTTCATAACTCTGGAAGTCATTCCACACCTGCGGCGTTTGGGAAATCATATAGGAAAACTGCCCCAGTTCTTTCCGGAACGTATCATTTACCAACGGCGTTCCCAGATTGCAGGCAAAAACAACCGGCACCACTGCCGATGCGTCTCCATACATCTGTGCAAGATCTCTCTGGACTTGCACGCCGGAATATGCCGTATACTTCATATCCTCATGAAGCTGCTTCTGAATCCTGTCCAACAATTCCGCAAAAGTCGGATTTTCTTCGCAGTTAATCTCCAGCAATAACAGAGTAGTAAAATCTGCTATTACTTCCTCTAACCCCTGCTGCTCTGTTTTCCGGTTAAAAAACGGAATGTTAATAAGGAAACAATGATTCCTGCTCCATCGTTCCAGAACCACCGCATATGCAGTAAGAAGAACCATTGCCGGAGTTGTCTGGTATTTTTTTGCCCGCATTTGCAAATGATCCCATTCTTCCTTTTCGATTCTCACAATCCTGCGGTTGAACACCGTTTTTTCCACTTCTTGCGGACGTTTTGCCAATGGAAGGTCAGGGCCTTTTGGCAAATGCTCTAAACGATTCTTCCAGTATTTTTCTGCGTTTTTCCGTTCCTCCCCTTCTTCCTGTTTCTGCCGTTCCAGATAGGAAGCAAAATTCCACCCTTTTGATTCTTTCGGCAGGTTTTCCCCTCGGTAAGCAGATGCCAAATCCCTCAATAATATCTGCAGACTCTGTACATCAGCAACCAGAAGCGCCATGTCCACATGAAGGCGTGCCTTATTTTCAGGAAAAAGCGTAAGCTCTATTCCTGCTACTTCGCCTTCCTCAATCTTTAACTTCCGATGGGATAAACGTTCTCTGACAGATACTGCCATTGCCTCTGCTTCCTCAGATGACATCCGGGAAAAATCATGAACCTTTATTTTTTCACAATACGGCTTATCCAGGATTTTCTGTGTTCCATCATCCAAAAAGCAGGCGCGCAGCATAGGATGATGATACTGCAGTACATTCCATGCTTTTTCCAGACGCTCCGGTTCTATGTTTTCCCCATCAAACTCCAAATATGCGTGACAGTCTATCCCTCCAAGATACTGTTCTTCATCCCTGCCAACCCAATATGCATACTGTACGTCTGTTAAAGGAAACGGCTGTTTCATATCCTTTTCCGGCGTTATCTTAGATTCTTGCGCCCGTTTTTTGCCCGCTTTTTTCTTCATGCTGCGCTGGATTAACGCCCACCAGCCTTCAAAGGTGGGATTTTCCATCAATGAACCGAAAGAAACCTTAACCCCCTGTTTTCTCCACTGGTTTACCAGACGCATGATCGTCAGGGATGAAAGCCCAAGCTCCAACAGATTTTCGGAATCTCCAAAATCTCTGGCTACCGGCAGTTTTTGTTTGATCTGTTCCTTTATCTCTATATATTCCATGCTACTGTCTCCTTCTACTTTTCCTGAGCCATCCGTTCTAATGCTTTCTTATCTATTTTCCCTACGCTGGTCAGCGGCCATGTTTCAACCCGTTCTATCTGATCTGGCATTTTATACGCCGCAACGCCTATTTCCCGTAGAAACCTGTGGATTTCCTGTAAATCGATCCCGGCTTCATCATCGGTTACAAGGAATGCGCATATCCGATTTCCAAGGGTTTCATCCGGAACGCCGACAACGGCTGCCTCTTTGATCTCCAGATGCCTGCAAAGGTAAGCTTCAATCTCTGAAGGCATGATCTTTTCTCCGGCGCGGTTAATCTGCTCTTTGATCCTCCCACCCAAACGCAGTCTTCCGTCTTTCGTCCACATAGCCTTATCGCCCGTCCGATAAAATCCGTCCGGCGTAAAGCTCTTTTTATTCGCTTCCTCCGCCATATAATAACCATCAATCGTATACGGGCCTCTGGATAATAATTCCCCAAAAACTCCTTCCGGTACGGTCTTATCCTCTTCATCCACAATCTTCACTTCATCCGCAGGAGACACCGGAGTTCCCTGGCATCTTACGATCAGGGAATCTTCATCTTCCGGACTGGTAAAGGACAGCAGCCCCTCCGCCGTACCAAATACCTGCATCAGTTTGCAAGGCCATTCTTCAATGATCTTATCTGCAAGGGAATCTTCCAGCATTGCGCCGCCCACCTGCAAAATTCGCAGGCTGGATATGTCATAATCTTCATCCCATTCCAACATTTCCATGCACACAGTAACCATAGCAGGAACCAATGCGGTAATCGTAACGCCTTCCTCTGTAATTGCGTCAAGAATATCGTCCGGGCTGGTCGCAGACGCAAGCACAACTTTTCCTCCCACGTCCAGCGTGCCTAAAAGCCCCGGGCAGCATAACGGGAAATTATGAGCTACCGGAAGAGACGCCAGATAAACGTCACTGCTATCCAGGCGGCATCTCTTCGCGGACATGCGGGCATTATACATATAATCCGTATGGGTGCGCGGAATCAGTTTCGGAACCCCTGTCGTCCCGCCGGACAGCAAAAGCACCGCCGTTTCATACCCGTCCACAGCCGGAAATGCTCCATTTTCTCCACACGTTTCCGCAATCATTCCACTGATATCCCCGGATTCGCTATCTACAAATATATGCCGGATACATGAATATTTCTCTTTCATCGCATTTGCCATCGGCACATATGAAAATCCCAGATATTTCTCCACCACAATATAAGCGGTCGGCTTTGCCAGTTCAATAATTCCTTCCAGTTCCGCCTCCCTGTGGGCCGTCAGCATCATGATTGGCACCGCCCCAATCTTGGAAAGCGCAAAAAACACGATCACAAAAGAAATCCTATTCGGAAGCTGCACAAGCACTTTGTCTCCCTTTAAAATCCCTTTACGCAGAAAAGCTGCCGCAAGACAATCTGCTTTTTGCTTTAATTCCATATAACTGATCTCGTCTTCACTGTCCGTGACCGCAATTCTTTCTCCATATTTTTCCGCCCACCTATCAAGCTGTTCTCCAAATCCACATCTCTCCCAGCCTTCCAGATTCTCATATTTGCTCATATCTTTCTTATAACCCATTTTATCTGTCTCCTTTCTCATGCGCCGCCACATACGCAGCATATCCTTTGATCCTGACCGGATACAGAAACCAGTCCTGATCTTTCTTATCTTTTTCTGCAATTTTCTCGTTTCTGACAGAGAAGAAATCCATTCCTCTTCCTAATCCAATTCCAAGCGCCTTTACATATGCCTCTTTCGCCGCCCAGTACTGGAAAAACAGATCCGGTCCTTCATTTTTTACATCTTCCGCTTCTTCTGCAGTATAAAAATTTTCCGCTATCTCCCTATAGTCCGGGCACTCTGCCATCTCCTGCACATCTACTCCGATATCCATTCCGACAGCGAATACCGCCAGTATGAATTCACCCGAGTGCGAAATGTTAAAATCCACTGTCCGCTTTCCCGCAATCTTTTTATGATAAGGCTTACCCAGTTCATTGACAGAAAAATCAATCGTTTCCATATCTAAGTATCTTTTTAAGAGGATCCGCACGACAACCTTCCCGGCTATATAACGCATCCTGTCTTCAGGAAAACGGAATCTTCCGGCTTGCTCCAATTCCTGCCCACTCAGGATATATTCATGGTTCTTCCAGAAATCTGTCATTTCAGGCCAGCGGATACACCATATATGTATCTCATTTTCACGGATATAAAGTTTGTCTGCTGACAGAAATTCCTTTTCTCCGTATCGTTTAATCTCCATTTTTCATTCTCTAAAGCAGTCTCATGACCTCACTTATTACTTCGTCTTCACAATCCCTCAGATAAAAATGTCCTCCCGGAAATATCCGGTAGTTAAAATCATTGTCCGTATACTTTCCCCATTCCAAGATCGCACTCTCATCCGCTTCGTCGTCCTTTTCTCCGCCAAATGCAGAGATAGGTGTATGCAGCACTACTCCCGCTTTATCATAATACGTTTCATCCATGGTAAAATCCGCCCGCAGCATAGGCAGAAAGAAATCCAACAATTCCTGATTCTCTAGTATCTCTTTTGGCGTCCCTTCAAATCTTCCCAGTTCCCTCTTAAACGCTTCATCCGGAAGATGATAGATTGGATTTGGCTCCGGAATACTAGGAACCCGGCTGCCGGAAATAAACAGACATTTTGCAGTATATCCCGCTGCCTCCAACCGTTTTTCCAGCTCATAAGAGATCTTCCCACCCATACTGTGTCCCCATAAGGCATACGGTCCGTACACAACCTTTCTTACAGCCTCTTCCAGGTCATCTAACATAACCGACATATCTATATACGGTTTCTCCATGATCTGTTCTTCCCTTCCCGGAAGCTGAACTGGACATACCGTTACTTTCCCCTGCATCTTTTTCGCCCACTGGTTATAAGCAGAAGCACCGCCTCCCGCAAATGGCAGACAAAACAAGGTTATTTTCTCTTTACTAATATTTTCCGTATTTTTTATCAATTTCATATTCACTTTTATATTCCTCTGGCATAATGTTCTTTTTCTCTCTGTTTACCATCATTTTGTAATATGTTTTTCTCAATCACTTCTTATTTCTACCTGTAATTAGTTACATCTAACTCTTTGTCAAAAAAATTTTTGATCCATCCTAATATCAAACCGGACGCCAAAACAATATGCGCTACCATAATCCCGTTTACGATCAGGGAATATCCAATCACAGAAAAAACACCTGCTATCGCGCATTCAATAACTAAAATTACCCTCGCGCGCATCCCATAAACTTTTTTCTCTTTCGCATCCAACTTCTTGCTGCTGGCATCTACCGGCGCCATGATAAATATAACGCCAACCGCGACAAACCATATGATCCGCATTTGCCATATTACAGCCGGAGCAGACGCCAGATACAGACTGCATAGAAGGACAAGGATACCGGAAACAGCCATGCAGCCCCCTGCCTTTTCCAAATGAATCCCTCCGGCATACTGCCTTAAAACAGTAAAGGGCAATAAAAAGACTATCATCTCCATCCAATTCCCCGTTATGATGCCAAGTATGACGATGATAAGGTATATTACCACCCTGCCCAGCAGTACGCCGTAAGCATATTCATACAGCCTGCGGTCTTTCTCTTCAAGAATCCCATTCCTGCTTTGTAGTTCAAAAAGCCGACCAGCCATTTTTTTCCACACTAGAATTTCCTCATTTTCTTAACTTCTTCCGGCTCATCTTCCTGATAGTACAGCCAGTTGCACGCCAGATTTGCCGTATACGCCGTCAAGCAGAGTGCAAGACAGTTTACAGCTCCAAGCAGTTTGATTCCCAGGTTTTTTCTGATTATTTTTTTCATAGTTACAAAGCCTCCTTTTTTCCGAAAGTTTACACAAAAATCGCCCTCTTTTCAATTACCGTGGCAAAAACGGTAACTTTTTGGGCGATTTTTGCACGTCCTTATTTGATTGTAAAGATCAGCTTAACAGAGAACTCCCGTTCTCCTGCCTCCACTCGCATAATTCCCGCATACTTTTTAACCAGTTTTCCAACCGTGTGCAGTCCGATCCCGTGACTGTCCGCGTCTCTTTTGGTGCTTATGTACCTGTCCTTGTCCTTTAACAGAGGGACGACATACCCATTGCAAAATTCCATGACAAGGAAATGCCCCGCATTTCCCATATACATCCTGCATTCCACATATCTGCCATCTTCTGTCTTTTCTGACGCTTCCAGTGCGTTATCCAAAAGATTCCCTACGATCGAGATCAAATCCAACTCTTCCAGAAAATCCAGTCTGAGATCATTACCCAGAGTAATCCTATAGGATATATCCTTAGATTCTGCAAGAAATTTTCTTTCACATAGGATGCTGTTCAAGATCGGATGCTCACAATATACACTTTTTTGAAGATTCTGAATCCGGACGCCTAAATGTTCCATGATGTCCTTAACCTCTTGATTCTCTCCTTCTTCTATCAAGCCGGCTACTGTACAGATAAATTTATTTATATCGTGTAAGAATGCTCTGTTATCCTCATTAACCTTATTCATATACTGCAGATTGGCAATCTCCGCCCTGCTTTTCTGGTATAGCCGGTCCATCTTCTTCACTTCTTCTGATTTTTCTACAAACCTGTCAAATACTGTGAAAATGAAGATATTCGTCATTAACAGAAGCGAAGCTCCTACCGGAACCATAACCCTGTTCATTCCTTCAAAAGAAATATTTGAATAAAACACACATCCTAATATAATGATCGTAGCGGTTGGCAGCATGAGCAGCACAGTAAAAGTTTTATTCTCAATCGTCAGATAATCCCTTTTCCTTGTTACCTGATTAATGCATTTAATAAACAGAAATGTCATGGTACTCATCAGCAGGAGTGCTAATGTCTTTTCTGTTTCAGTCCTGAAGCCCTCGGACGCACCAGTCACGCCATATGCATTCGTAAGTGCCGCAAAGAGAAATTCGGGAATAATTGCCAGCACATAATAGCAGCATACCGTAACCAGCTTCTTCCATATATTTCCCCGGAACACAACCATAGACGCAATCATATAGATTACCGGAATCATTACCATATTAAGTATTGAGGATTCCAGGCGGTTGGTTCCGAACATTGCCAGTGCTGCGATACAATATACGAGAAATTTTTCCCAGAATCTTTCTCTTCTGTATGGGAGTATGTTCTTTTCCAAGTCCTCCAACAGATACATCTGAAGAAGACAAATCAAATAATCTCTTATTATCATACCATGCCGTTCCTTTCCCCAAGAAATGTTATCAGTGCGTCGGCAAACTGTCCTTTTCTCGACCTCGAAACATTCAACTGGATTCCAAACGGCAGCAACGCAACGTTCTTTTCCAATCCTTCCACTTTTGCCAAATTCACAATATAGCTGTTGTGTGCATACTCAAATCCCCTTCCGGCCAGACACTCATACAGATCACTTAAAGATTCCTTGCAATGCATCTCTTCTATCTTTCCCTGTCTGGCAATGTATATCGTACAGCCCCTTTTCGCCAGACAGATATATAAAATGTCTTCCGTATGGATGCGCATTATCCTTCCCGCCGATGTAACTGTCACGGAAGAATCTCCACAGCACAATTTCACTTTTAATAAAATCATAGGTATTTCCTTTTTCAGACTTCTGTCATGCAGATCCTTCATGATGTACCGGAACGGTTGTCCAACATTAATGCTGTCAGGAGTCGGTTCAAAACAGCCGGAGCAGAACACCAATATCGCTGCTTCATTATATTCCCTCAGCTTCAGTACTGTTTTATTTCCATCCAATCCAGGCATACGCATATCCATAAAAATCAGATCATGCAAAATATCCGCATCTTCCAATAATTCTTTTCCTGATTCATATTCATAAAACCGTATCTCATTCGAAGACAGAATCCCTTCCGTTTCTATGACCGTCTTTATTTTCTCCCTGTATTCTTTATCATCGTCGCAAATTGCTATTTTACACATATTCATCCTCCAGTGTTAGTTTCTTCTAACCCTTTCCCATAAAAAAACCATCTTGCAGAATCTGAATCCTAAGATTATTTGCCTGTTCCTATAACTCCGGTTCCAAATCTGCAAAGATGGGATCTTCAAAAAATTCCTGTATTGTAATATCCAATCCATCGCATATCTTTTTAATTGTAACTACGCCAGCATTCCTGCTTTGTCCATACAAAATATTTTTCAGTGTTGAAGGCGGGACGCCTGAGCGCACCGCCGCTTCATTCACTGTGATATCTTTCTGCTTAATCAGATCGTTTAACCGATATATGACCGCTGTTTTTATATCCACGGTATCGACCACCTTTTTTTCTTCTATTTTATATAAATCGGCTTTAAAAAGTCGCCCATATATAGTCTTTTTGATCTATGCACGATATTTTTTTAACAGTTTTTCTTATTCTAGCAGAAATCCGCTAAATTTCTATATTTTATTAGATACATGAAACCCTGTGAGAACATTTCTGATCCTACGCAGGGTTTTCCACTTTGTTATAAAATTTTTATATTTTGCAGTATGCTGGATCGGAGTTATCATTCAACTTTCCTTCTGCTGCCGATTGTAAAAACATATTTTTACGAATAAATATTCAGCAGTTCTTCCGGAGAAAGCAGTGTAATCCAAAAGGAAAGAAAATCCTTTTTATTCCTTGTCACAATCGCATCACACTGATTCTCCTTCGTACAAGTTGCAAGTAGGCAGTCTTCAAAATCAGATACTCTCTGCAAATAAGCAGGCAGCACATCTTCGTTCGTCACTGTCAGCACTTTTGCTATGTCCAAAACGGAGCCAAGTGCCTTTCTATAAATTTATACCGTTCTTACATCCCGATCAGCTCCTCTCTCCAGCTCATCTTTTCCCTGCTTTTCTTGGATTTTTCTCTTATTGATTTCCAGTCGTTCATGAATAGATGGCTTCTTTGCCTTCGTAGTTGCTTTATTCTTTTCTGTTTGCATACTCGAAACTACCTTTTTCACAGCTTTGTCATTATCCCCTTTTGTCACATTCGCTGCTCTTGACGCTTCTACTCTGCTGTCCTGCTTTTCTGCAACCTGCCGTTCCTGCTTTTCCTGCACACTTTTTTCTTCCAGACTGCAAAAGCTCTGCAAATATGGCAGCACATGGTTCTGCATATCGGTCAGATCTTCCATACACTTCTGAAACTCTTCATTTCCCTTGTTTTTCAGATAACCAATCCAGCTTTCATCCGTAAGTTTCAGTTCATTTTGGAGTTTCAGCTGACTTAAAATACCGCCATTTCCTGTTCCAATATCTATTTTCCCTTTGAAATGTTGCATCATTTTATCGCCTTTTTCCGCATAATATATAGTAAAAAACATCTGGGCTGTTACCATCGGCTCATCCGTCCTCGGATTACGGTCTGCGTACCATTCCTTATCCTTCTGTGCAGTACGGGAATCCAGATCTGAGAGCTTCTGACAGCGTGGTTCCATCAGCTCTCGCTTTTCACAGTAATTCACATACACCATCGGCTCTGTTTCTTTGGATATATCTGGTTCGTAGGATTTCAGCCGTTCCAGCAAAACACCTGCCCACACGGACTGCTCACAGTCTTCTTCAATCACATCCTTCAGAAAGGAAATATAAGAACCAACATTTCCACTTTGCAGATCCAGCATGACTTCCTGTATGGTATCCTGCCCTGGCTCTACATGGTCCCGATAGTCATACGGATCGAAGTCTTCCGCAATCTCATCCAATGCTGCTGCCAGTTCTTCTGTTGTCATTTTTTTCGGATACATTGCCTCACGCACATCCTGAATCGGGATATATTTATAATCAGGCAATGCTTTATGAATCTTCTCCAAACCTTCACGCACCACCGGCTGATCTTTTAAAAACCGCACATTATCCAAGAAGTCGCCGTGTATCGTTGTTCCCATTACAATTAACAGTTCTGTTTCATCAAACAAGCTATCCTCCGGATCACGATAAATAATCCCCATTCCACTGCCTTTATAAGCGTTTTCCGGATCTTCTCTGTACTTCTCATAGATTGCTGCGATTTCTTTCACATCTGTGCTTTTCTCATAAGCTCCCATATCATGAATTTCATCACATTCTGCAGCATAATATTCCAGATAAGCTTCTTTCTTAGGCGGCATATTATTGAGTACATTATCAATCATGTTATAATTGGCCTCTTCCAGTTCCTCCACCTTTGCCAATGGCTTATATTCGCCCTGGCTTTTCTGAATCTCTGCCATTACAACTTCATCCATTTCTTCTACTTTCTCCATCAACCGATCATAATCTCCACGGATGCGTTCTCCAGTCCAGCCTTCGTCTTCCAAAAGTTCCTCCGCCGCTTCTTCAATAGAAATTTCATCATTCTCATAAACGCCACCATCCATCAAGCGGAAATCTTCATCGTAAAAGGAATAATCATATCCTTCTTCTGTTCTCTGAATAGCAAAGTAACGTTCTCCTACCTCATATGCCAGTTCACTAAGGACCTGTTCTTCCAGATTCAGGAAAGAATCTAGCTGTTCAAAACTGATACTGTCTACAAAATGAGCAGTTACTTTTTCCCCGTCATTCAGAACTACGATATCACTGACAGACAGGGAATGCCCACGGAAATCTTCCGGTCTATCAATGTTGAACCTTTCAAAAATATCATCCAGTGACATATTTCCTGATAATTCACCAACATAGACCAGCTTGTAATCTTCTTTTTTTATCTTCATACCATGACTTTCAATAAAACTCATATTCATAAAAGCATAGTTTTCGCCCGGTGAATCATCCCGGATCTGATAAATACCAAATACCCTTCTTGTTCCTAACAACAGGTTTGCTTCTTTCAATGACTGAATCTGTGGATATTTCTGCATTTCCCATTCCAGGTTACGGAAACGCTCCAGTTCTGTCATAGACATCTGATAATGCTCTGGTCCTCGTTCAATTTCCATACGTTCTGTGACATACATCGGTGATGAAAAATTAGTGATCAGATAGATATCTGCTCCTGCATCGTATAATTTCAGTGCTTCTTCCTGCTCAATGACACTCATAGGCTCCTGAAATGCTCCTAAATTTTCTTCTGCATAATCTAGGTTGTTATCCTTTATCCGTTCCCACATCTGCAATTCCATTCCAAACAAACCGTCGTGTGCCTGTATCATTTCTTTACTCGCATATTCACCTTTACTGCCATCACTTCCAAGGCAATAAATCTTAGAACCCATTCTGTGATAATCCAAGGCTGCTTCTTTTCTAAGTGGCACCATATCTTCTGCTGTATATCCATAGTCACGTAATTCCAGCTTACCTATGGTTGGATCCAGCAGTTCTTGAATATCCATTCTTGCGTCATCCAGCAAATCCTCTACACCTTCTTGATCTGCCTGACTCACTGCATCTGCCAGATTTCTTACCAAATTCCTAACTTTCTCTTCCTCGCCGATCAGATTCGCATATTCAAAAATCTGTTCTTTTACATCTGTTGAAAATTCTATATCTCTACGCTCTGCCTGAGCAATCCGTTCCTGCGTATATTCCTGCATTTTCTGCGTTTCTTTTCCTGTTATCATACTTCTCGCCATTCAAATTCCTCCTGTGTTCTAAAAAATGGCATAACAGGCAGAACCTTCTTCTACCAAATTATGCCATCTTTCCTGTTTATTTATTCCAGACCGAAGTCCCGTTTTCTGTTTTCCTTGCCAGTTTCACTTTCCCGCTGACTCTTTTCTTTATAAATCTGCAGTTTTTCATGGATAGAACCACGTGTCGGTCTTTCTTCTTTCTCATCTGATTCAGACACCTCTGTTTCTGCATCTTCCCGTTCATCCATATTGAGCAATGCATTTAATTCTGACAGTCGCTCCAGTTTCTGGTTCAACTCCTCTTCTTTTGGAAATGGCTTTCCAACCTCTTCTTTTGCATTTGCAAGCTGTTCATATACTGTTTCCAGTCTTTGTTGTGCTTCTGAAAGCTTCTCTGGATAACTGTCCAACAGATTGTTGATACGAGTAATATTTCCAAGTGCATCTGCTCCAAGATGAACTTTCGAGACAGCCTCATGTTTGACAGATAGAATAAATTCTTTACTCCATCCATCAAACTGAATCCTCATATTGAATCCCTGATAGTTTCCGATATCCATCGCAGCATCTACAGCTTTAATATCTTTACATACCGCCAGAAGTGCTGCTCCTGCCTCTTTCTTTTCTGTGAACTCTTTGCCGCCAATCTCCATAGTAAACTGCTCTGGATCTGTGATTTTATGCTCTGAGTAATGAGCGATGTCTGCCTTGTAGCTGTCAATGATTTCTGTCAGTTTTGCAATCTGTTGTGGAAAATTCCTTGCAATATCATCTTCCAGGCGGTACTGGTTATTCATGTGGTTGGCTTTTAAAAGTTTTAATTTTGCCACATCAACATCCAATGCCATCTTCTCTTTTACTGCTGGATTTCCGGTTGCAAGAGCTTTGACCTCTGCATAGGAAAGTGCCGCTTCGTCCACATCTTCACAGCTTCGCACAGGTGCTTTGCTGGTCATAATCTGAGAAATGAATTTCTGCTTGTTCTCAACCAACTGCCACATGTAGCTGTCAAATGTGGATTCAGTTACATACCGGAAGATATGAACCTTTTTATTATGATTTCCCTGACGGATAATACGCCCTTCCCTCTGTTCCAAATCAGATGGTTTCCAGCCAATATCCAGATGGTGCAACGCAATCAGACGGTCCTGCACGTTGGTCCCGGCACCCATCTTTGCTGTTGAGCCAATCAAAAAACGAACCTGCCCGGATTTCACTTTTCCAAACAGCTCCGTCTTCTTTGCTTCTGTATTTGCATCATGAATAAAAGCAATCTCTTTTTCCGGTACACCTTTCGCTATCAGTTTCTGCTTCAAGTCATCATAAACATTGAAACTGCCATCACCTTTCGGTGTGCTCAAGTCACAGAAAATCAATTGTGCAGATTTCTGTGCTGCCGTGTCTTTCCAGATCTCATAACTTTTCTCTGCACAGACTGATATTTTGCTTTCTGGATTATCTGGCAATAATTCGTTCACCAAACGCTGATCCAATGCCAATTTTCTTCCATCATTGGTAATTTTCAGCATATTATCAACCGAAGCATCTACCCCTCCGTTTCTGACAACTTCTGCACGTTCCCCCAGACTTTCTACGATTTCTTTCTGCTGTTCCGTTGGTTTCAGCACCACTGTTTCATATTCCGCCTCTGGCACAGGAAGCTTTAACTGATCGGAAGTCTTGATATCTGCAATCTCCTTAAACATATTCATCAGTTCCGGAATATTATAAAATCTTGCAAATCTTGACTTTGCACGGTAGCCTGTTCCTTCTGGTGCAAGCTCAATGCTCGTGACTACCTCGCCAAAGGTGGAGGCCCAGGAATCAAACAGTCCAAGTCCCATATTTTGTAATTTGCTGTTCTGCAGATACCTCTGCATAACATATAATTCCGTCATGCTGTTGCTAATCGGTGTGCCCGTAGCAAAGGTAATGCCTTTTCCTCCGGTAATCTCATCCAGATACTGACATTTATTAAACATATCCGCCGACTTCTGTGCTTCATTCTGTGCAATCCCGGCTACATTTCTCATTTTTGTATAAAGAAATGCGTTTTTATAACTGTGTGCTTCATCTACATATAAATGATCCACTCCCAGTTCTTCAAACGTAACTACCTGATCTTTTTTCTCTTTCTGATTCAGTTTCTCCAGCCTTGTCTGCAATGTTTTTCTTGTCTTTTCAATCTGTTTGACGGTATAACGTCCACCATCCTGTTCATACCTTGCACTCTGGATTGCCATTTCCAGATCATCAATCTGCCTCTGAAGCATGGCTTCCTGTTTCTCATCAGAGATTGGAATACGCTCAAACTGGGAATGACCAATAATAACAGCATCGTAATTTCCCATAGCGATTCTGGCACAGAACTTCTTTCGGTTTGCCGGTTCAAAGTCTTTCTTGGTTGCTACCAAAATATTTGCTCCTGGATATAACTGCAGGAACTCCGCTCCCCACTGCTCTGTCAAATGGTTTGGCACAACAAAGAGATTCTTTTGTGATAATCCCAGACGTTTGCTCTCCATTGCCGCCGCTACCATTTCGTAAGTCTTCCCAGCTCCTACTACATGTGCCAGAAGCACATTATCACCGTATAACTGATGTGCGACTGCATTTTTCTGATGCGGACGAAGCTCTATTTCCGGATTCATTCCTGGAAAACTCAAGTGACTGCCATCATATTCACGGGGACGGATACTATTGAAACGCTCATTGTACACGCTTACCAGCCTTTCTCTCCTCTGCTGATCCTTAAAAATCCAATCTTGGAATGCAGCCTTCAAGGCATCCTGCTTTTGTGATGCCAACATAGTTTCTTTTTTATTCAAAACTCGCACTTCATCCCCATTGTCATTTACGACTTTATCATAGATTCTAACATCTTTTAGATTCAAGGTATCTTCCAGAATCCGGTAGGCATTTGCTCTCTCCGTTCCATACGTTGCATAAGCAAACGCATTTCTTGGACTGTCGGCGTTCTTTCCTGTAATCCTCCACTCACCATTTACCTCAGAGAATTTTACCTGTATTTCCTTCTGTGCAAGATACCTCGGCGTATGAAGCAGTTCCACCATAAAATCCTGATAATCCGAAGGTTCAATCCAGGTGGCTCCAATACGCACTTCAATCTCCGACGCTTCCAGATCTCTTGGCTGAACTGCCTCCAATGCACGCACATTCGGTGTGAATTCCGGATGATTCTCTGCAAAAGTTCTCGCTGTATTTAATTTATCTCTGACGTTTCCAGACAGATATTCATCTCCGCTTTCCCACTGGTCTGTCAGTGGATTTTTGAAGATAACTCCAACCAGCTCTTCTGTGATTTTCTCTTCGGTCTTTCCGGTCAACTGTGCCATATATGGAAGATCTACTTTAGCCTTTTCATTTAGGGACAGAGCAAGTGCTTCTGTGGCTGTCTCCACACTTGTCACAGCGACCGCCTTTTTAATGGTTCGTTTGGTGAACATGTCCGCTTTCCGCTTCAATGTTCCATCTTCATTCAAGTCTTCCAGGGAACACAGCAGACAATAAGAAGAGTCATCAGAAAATGCACGTTTGTTAGCATTACTTCCAATAACTCCATACTTTGCTGTGTAGGTATCATACACCTGATTCAGTTTTTTCTGCTGTTTCTGGATTTCTTCGTCTGTGACAAATTCTTCCATCTGCATGGCGATCAGTTCACGAACGGTATCACGGATTGCAACCATGCCTTTTACACGTTCTGCAGTGACTGCAGGCATTTTCACCTGATTCATCAAAGAATTGACACGGTAATATACCTGATCATCTACCACCGTATAGCTGTAATTTCGGACATTCGGATCTGCCGGAATACTCTCTGGCATCTCATCCAGTTCTGCCTCTATATCTACTGCCGCTACCATGCTTCCTCTGATGTGTTTTACAGCTTCTTGTAACTGTAATTCCAGATCAGCTCCTTCCATTGGAGCACAGGTTGTTTCCATACCATACGGACCGGACACTTCTTTCATCTCACCAAGAATCAATCCCGGATGCTGAACAAAATACTTGTTAATGGTAATCCCATTTGCATCACTCTCCAAATTCACCCAGTCTGGCATCTCTTTTGTGAAACTCTCACGCTTCTGGAAAAACAAAATATCAGCACTGACTTCTGTTCCTGCATTTGCCTTAAAAGCTGTGTTCGGCAGTCGGATAGCCCCCAGCAGGTCTGCACACTCTGCCAAATATTTCCGGACTTCCGGTGATTCCTTGTCCATAGTTCCCTTTGTTGTGATCAACGCAGCTACACCACCTGGACGTAACTGATCTATAGTCTTGGCAAGAAAGTAATCATGAATCATAAAATTGTAGCGGTCATATTGACGGTCATTGACCTTATATGCACCGAATGGCACATTTCCGATTGCCACGTCAAAGAAATCATTGGGATAATCCGTCTTCTCAAAGCCTTTGATCTGGATATTGGCATCTGGATAGAGAAGTTTAGCAATTCTGCCACTGATGCTGTCCAGTTCCACTCCATAGAGTTTGGACTGGTTTAGATTCTCTGGAAGCTTTCCAAAGAAGTTCCCGACTCCCATAGATGGCTCCAGGATATTTCCCTTTGTAAATCCCAGATTCTCCAACACCTGATACATACTTTCAATCACAATCGGCTGTGTATAATGAGCATTTAATGTGGAAGCTCTGGCTGCAGCATATTCTTCCGGTGTAAGGACGGTCTTTAATTCCAAATATTCTGTCTCCCATGCAGATTTTGTCTCATCAAATGCATCTGCAAGACCTCCCCAGCCGACGTACCTGGATAAGATTTCCTGTTCCTCTGGTGTCGCATTGCGGTTCTCATCCTCACATTTTTTTAACAGCTGAATAGCCATAATATTGGCTCGGAATTTCTCCTTCGGTGTTCCCTGTCCAAGTTCATCATCTGTGATATGGAAGTTCGTTGCTGGAATCAGTTCTGCTATTCCGTTAATCTCTTCCAATGATTCTTTTTCTTCCAATACCTCAACTTCTCCCGACAGTTCTTTTTCTTTTTTATCATAATCTGTCCACACACGTTTAGAAATAGCAGTAAAATAGGAAGACTCTTCCTCCATGATTTCTTCCTTGATTTCCCGTAATTTATCTAAGGTATCCGCATTTACTGTTTTGTTGTGATAATGATAATAAAGTACTTCTTGTCCAAGTTTTACATCCAGACGTTCCAATTCTTGTGTTGACATTCGCTCCCAAATATCATCTTTTTCCGTATGAATCGTGAAACCTTCTCCATCATCATGATATTCTAATGTGTATTGAAGTCGATTCTCTTCTCCCTTAACTTTGCAAGCAAAATCATAGATTTTTGTTCTGGTACCGGACATATATTCTGAATCAACTAGTCGCAGATCCGTTATATCTTCCGCTGTAAAAGTATCCTGTTCCAGCTGTTCTCCTAACATCTGCTGTGCTTCTTCCAGGTCTGCCAGTCTTTGTGCTTCCTGTCGTTCTTCGTACTTTTCCATTTCTTCCGGTGACAAATAATCATCTGTGCGGATTAACTGGCGAACACGTTCTGCAACCTTGTTCCACTTTAATAAAACTTCTACCTCTGGACTGCCAATTTTCCCTTTTGCAAGTTTTAATCCTTTTGCATCATGGGATGCGTCGGAAGCATCTGCTCCTGGTATTCCGGGTGAGGAACCACCTGTTCCATACTCATTTTTCAGGAACTCAGCTGCATCTTTCATATCATGATGTTCCATGAAATACTCATAGATTCGGTTACGTCCTCCTGCAGTAATGCCGCCTCTTCTTAACACTGCGTCAATTTCATCCTGTGTGATAAAGGATAGTGCCGGACGTTCGACCGTAAATTTCTGGTCTACCCAGGAACGCTCCCTCTGAAGATCCTGAAAGCGTTGGAAATATTCCGGATTATGCTGAATCTCCCAGCGGTGATAATCTCCCGGATTCTCATCCATATATTTCTGCAGCCATTCAAAACGATAGACAATCGCATCTGCTTCCTCTTGATCTGTCCATGCTCCACTCACTACATCCTGCCAGTCTGAATATGATTGTTTCTTTTCCCAGTTTCTGCAAGTATCCCGAAAATGAAGTGCAAGAAGATTGGTCATTTCTTCCTGCTCCTGTTCAATGGCATTATTGGAAATCAAATTATCCACGTAATTTCCATCCTCATACATATCCCGAATTCTGTTCGCTGCTTCTTCCCACGTAACCATGCGGTCAAAGTTTCTTCTGGCAGAGTCCCCTCGCCGGATACGGATACCATCATTGTCATACCAGATACTGATTTTCTGACCATCTATGGTAAATCCTTTGCCACCAGTTCCATATTCATCTTTCAGAAAACTCCGCATTTCTTCATTATCCAGACCTTCAATCAGTCTTGCTGTAATATGAAACAGTGTATTTTTCTGTCCGCTTCCCGTGCGGAGAATATCATTTACCACTTCATCGGAAATAAGAAAAGCGGCTGGCTGTTCCAATGCAGCTGCCGCTTTCCTTATTTCTCCTAACTGTTCCTCTTCTGTTGGGAACAGACTTAACTGTAAATAATCTCCTGAATCACCAGCTCCTCTGCCTGTGCCTTGATCTGGTTCATGTGTCTGGTCCATGCCATCCCGTCTGCCATTTTGTCCGGTGCCGGATCTTTCTCCAGAAGTTCGTTCATCAGGTCGTCTACTCTCTGTCTTGCCTGGCTGTCGATCTCCATCAGATGACTGTCCAGACGGTTCTGCAGTGTCAGAATGTTGAACCTGGCTACCTTGTGATTTCTCAGATACTCTTTCCGCATCATTCCGTACTTGCCGATGGTTCCTCTCGTCTCTTCCAGGCTGATATCTGGAATCTGATACTCTCCGTTCTGGCTGTAACTGATCTCTCTCATAGTCTGTTTCCTCCTTTTTTTCTTCTCTATCTTCTGTGTTATCTGTATTACTTTCACGCATTAACGTGTTAAATTCATTATAGACTACTTCTTTTTCTTTTGCAACCGTTTTCAGGTCATTTTCCAGATTATTCAGCACATATCGTCCAATCTGCATCAGGACTGGTCTGCTGATCTCATTGACTGCACTTCCCAGATGTCCTAATACTATCAGCTGATTAAAGTCCGTAATATGCCGAAAATCCTCTGCATCCAGATATTCCTGTGCATCCAGTCCACACCGGTTTAGTAATACATACCAGACACTATTGGTCATCAGTTCCCGAAATTCGACTTCCTGATTCTGTTCGTCCAGTTCTTCCAGAAATGTCCCTGTTACGTCCAGTCTCAGTTCTTCCAATGCATCTGGAAGCCATTCTTGCATACTCTCCTTCGCTGCCTGATGCAGACTTTCAGCAAGTCCTCCTTCTGTATCTTCCAGTGATAACTGCTCCTGCAGATAATCTGCCACCAGCTGTTCTCCTTCCACCGGAAGATTCCATAACTGAGGATCCTTTCCAAGATTCCGCACTTTATAAGTGTCCTGCACATCAAATACATACCGAAGTTTCGTTTTCGGTCCGGAAGTATTGTCAATCAAGGCAATCCCTTTGGATCCCTTTTTGATCCAGCGGTACATCTTCTGATTCCAGATTTCCATGGATGCTACGGCAGTTGCTTCCGGTCGCTGTGCATAAATTAAAAGCTGTTCTGGAAAAGTGTATTTGTACAGTCTGGATGCAGTGTTTAGGAACCGCATCCATTCCTGCGGACTGGCAGCTACATCTTTTGCCACCTCTTCCGTCAGCTGTTCCATTGCATATAATTTATTTGCCATGCGCTACTCCTTTTCATAAAATCAGGGACTGCTTAGCACAGTCCCCTTAAAATCATCGTTGTTACTCTTTATAATGCTGTGGCAAGCTCTTTTGACTTATTCTTTGGCACTTTGTCTCCCTCTTTTGCCTTGATTTCTGCCTTAGCTTTCTCCAGTCTTCCATGGATTCCACCTTTTACTTCCGCTTTTTCGGCTGCTTTTTCTTTCTCCAAACGAGCTTCCCTACGCTCAGCATTTTCCATAACTGCCGTTTTCCCATCACAAAACTGAACTTTATCGGAAAGCTGCTCCTGTCTCTCCACCTTTGTCTCATTGACTTCCTGTACCATCGCATTTAATTCCGGAACCTGAAAAATGCCGTTATCAGGAAGAATCAGCACTTCATGAATGGAAGATGGGATGACAAAGTAATCACTTCCCAGGCATTCCCCAATCTGTTTACGAATATCTTCCTGCAGTAACAGGGAAGCTCCATTCATCTTAGCTTTGTTTGTCAGACAGAACATTGGGTTTTCCATGGCTTCCATATCCATTTTTTCATTCAGCAGGTTTTCTGGTTCTTCACCAAAAATCATAGATTTGATAATCTCATTCATATCCATAAGTGTGACACCACGTTTTCGGTCTGCCACCATCGCATCCGCTTGAATCTGTTCGGCAGATACTCCCCACTCGTTCATCAGAGAAACAGTTACCGGAATACTGCTGATCCCTTCTCCATTTTCCTCCAGATTTACTGCATAATAAGCTGCAAAATCTCCGTGTTCTGTGACTACTTTATCTGCAAGAAGATCGGTATTCCATTCCTTATCACAAATTCTCATCTGTAATTTGTCCTTCATCTTTTCATAATCCAGAATATCCGGAACTCCCATATCAAAAAATTCTGCTTTTCCCTGTGCCTCAATACGCATATCAGCTACATCACCAACACAAGAATCTACATCTTTTCCATTGATATATTCCTGGTAGAGGGAATCCAGATAGACTGTCGGTACGATTCTCTGATCTCCGTTTGGAATCGTAATCCCTGTCAGTTTCAAACCGTTGTTTTTTTCTACTTCCTGAAGTTTAATTTCTGCGTTCTTATAAGACTCTGGCAGATACTCCTTTACATTGTCTTTGACATATTCATAAAATTCTTTTCTGTTCATCATACGCTTTTACCCCTTTCTGATCATGTGATGGTTCATTCTTTTTCTGCTGACCATCTGCTCGGCTTTCTTCTGATAAGCCATCATTCTCTTTAAAGTTTTCTCCTGGTTTTTTCGTGCTTCCTGTCTTTTTTCCATTGCTTTCATCATAGTTTTCTGTTCCTTTCTGTGTTTTTTGTATGAAAAAGGGAGCCTCACATAGAAGCTCCCAATCATAACCGTTGGTTTTAATTTCCTTATTTGCTTTTCCTTTTTCTGCTGATATAAAGTCCTGCCATACCTCCTGTGGAGATTACCAGAAGCAGGATCGGCAGCCAGATATTCGTGCTGTCACCTGTTTTCGGTGCGTTTGATACCTTTGTCTCTTCATGGGACTGTGGTGTATCCGGTGTGTTCGGTGTTTCTGGAACTTCCGGTTTCTCATTTGTCAGATTAAAGGTAACTTCTACAACCGGTGTACTGTCATCTGCATAGGCAAATGTCACTTCATGCTTTGTCTGATCCAATGTGTATCCATCCAGTGTCTTTGTTTCCACCAGATAATACTTGATAGCGGTATCATATTTGCCGTTCTTAAATGTGGCAATCTCATACAGCTTACTTTCTGCATGACCGGCAGCATCTGTCTTTAAGGTTTCCAGAACTTTTCCTTTGCTGTCACGAAGTTCAAATTCTACCCCTTTCAGCGGTTCTCCTGATGATTTATCTGTCTTATTGAGAATCACTTTTCCCTTGGCAGTGTCATCTTTCATAGCTACTTTCTGGATTTCTCCAGTATCCTTTACTTCAATACTAACATCCGATGTCAGAAGATATCCTTTCGGTGCCTGCTCTTCACGTAAGGTATATTTACCGATTGGAAGTTTTTCGATATAGTGTGCTTCCTCTGTGGAAGTCCAGCTCTCTACTACCTGATCATCCTTATCGAGAATCGTCAGTTTCGCACCCGGAATTTCAGTTTCTCCTGTGATATCTGTCTTACTGATCTGCACTTTTGTCACATCATCTTTCATCTCTACTTTCTGAATCTCGGCTGTATTTTCTACTGTAAAGGTAATACTTTCTGCAGTGACATATCCATCTGCCGGTTTTGTCTCTGTCATGGTGTATTCCTTGCCAACCACCAGTTCTTTGATCACATGGGATTCTTCCGTAGAAGTCCATTCATCTACTGTGTTGCCATCTGAATCCGTCACTTTCAGGTGTGCACCTGGAAGTTCTTTACCTGTTGTCAGGTCTGTTTTAGTCAGCTCCACTGTGGTTGGCTGATTCTCAAAAATAAAGTCGTAGCTTACTTCTGCCTGGTCTTCTCCGGCATATTCTAAGGTAAATTCCTGTACTTCTTCTGTTGTAACAAATCCATCCGGCGCAAAGATCTCTTTCACATAGTATTTTCCGTCTACCGGAAGATCTGCCGTAAAAGTAATCTGTCCTTTTTCATCCGTTACCCGCTGCTCGATCAGACTGTCTTTCTCAAGGAGTACCTCGCCCTTTGCATTTTTGATATCTTCACTGGTATAAAGACCAAAGACACCACCTGCAAGAACACGTTCTGTATCTTTTTCTTTCTTCAGAACCGTAACCTTTACTTTCTGACGGGCATTCTGCCATTTCTCATCATAAGTGATGACTGGTGTGTCCTGATCACGGTAGGAAAGGTCAACATATCTCGGCTCTTTGTCCAGCACATAACCATGGGCTGTTTTTACTTCCTTCACATAGTATTTTCCTGCCGGAAGATCTCCCATCTGTGCAATACCATTGGAATCTGTGGTAATGGTTCCCACTTTTTCATCTGCTTTGAAATAATCTTCACTGACACCATCTGCCGCTTTGATATCTTCCGCAGCAAATACGTCGAACGTCACATCTGTAAGGCTTCCGGTTACATACTCAAAAAGATGCTCCACAGTACCTTTTACATGATCCAAAAGTGTCACCTTATCCAGAAACTCTCCATTTTTGTTGATGATCAGAAGTCCTGTCGGAACTTCATCTTTCATCTCTACTTTCTGAATCTCAGCAGTATCTTCCAGCGTGAACTTCACATCCGTTGCTTTCAAATATCCATACGGTGCCATTTCCTCACGAAGAGTGTATTCCTCTCCAACTGTCAGTCGTTTGATCACATGTGGCTGATCTTTTACAGAAGTCCACTGATCCACAACATTTCCTTCTTTATCAAGAACAGTGAGTTTTGCCCCATCCAGTTCCACACCTGTGGTTATATCAGATTTTGTAATTTCTACTGTTGTCGGCTGGTTCTTTTTCACTGTTTTCAGTTTTACTGTCTTCACATCCTGTCCCTGGTAAGAAGCATCCAGATTCAGAACTTCATCAGAGGATACAAATCCCGCCGGTGCTTTTAACTCTTTCACATAATACTGTCCAAGTGGCAGATCCAGCGTACATGTTGCAAGACCATCGTTATCAGAAGTCATTTCCTGTAAGAGTGTGTCTGCTTTCACGATTACTTTTCCATCTGCCTTAATATCCGCTTTGTTATAGATACCAAAGACAGCTCCTGCTACGGTTGCACCATTTTCTGCATCCTGTTTTTCTACCTGGATTGCAACTTTCTGGCGGTCATCGCCAACCGTCACTTCCTGTTCGATCACAGGTGTATCCTGATCTGCATAGACAAATGCGACATCTGATCTGTCATGGTTCAGGACAAATCCTTCCGGTGCAGTCTTTTCTACTACATAGTAAGAACCAAGTGGCAGATTTTCTGCAACTGCTTTTTCGTCTTCTCCAGTCGTTACCATTGTTACCAGTGCATCTTTTGCATAGATCAGCTGTCTGTTTCCGTTTTCATCTTTCTGATAATCCGGTGTATAGATATTTTCAGCTGCATAGACATGAAATGATGCACCCTTCAGGTATCTTTCTTCATAAACAAAATCCTTTTTAAATCCGGTCAGCATCTCACCTTTTTTATAGATCGTCAACTTTCCTTTTACCGGATGGTTCTCGTAATCTACCGTAATAATGGCATCTCCACTCTCAGAATCCATCTGGTATGCTGTGTTAGCATCCACCGCAATCTCTACATAATTCTTATTAATCGTGTACCCTTCCGGTGCATTGACTTCCTCAATCCTGTAATGTCCGATCTTCAGATTCTTCGGCATGATCAGATATCCCTGGCTGTCCGTAAAATAGGACTTGTGAGTGGTTGTCACTGGGTAAGTTGTTACCTGTTCCACATACTTTTTGTTGTCCAGGTCATATACCTTAAATTCTGTTCCGGCAATCAATACGGATTTCTTTGTTTCATCGTCTTTTTTCACGATTTTTAGTTTTGCCTTAAACTCTTCATCCAGAAGCACACGCCAGATCTGCGGCTCATTTGGATGATGCTCTGTGATATTCACTTCAAAATCATCGACCGGCTTGTAATTGTGCGGTGTTGTAGTTTCACGCACGATATAGCTTCCAAATGGTAATGGAATACTGCAGGCATATCCTTTTTCATCTGTGAAAATCTCCGTTGCTCCATTTTCTCCACTCACTACTGGTTTGGCAGAATCAAAATCATAGCTTCCATCTGCTTTCTTTGTAAGGGAAGATTTCAGATAAACTGTAAATCCAGCTCCGGATAACAGATCTGCATCGGTCTTTCCATTGTTGGCTGCTTTGATGATCTGGAATGGCTGCTTGATGACCTGCTCACTGGAAGTGCACTCTCTTTTTACTTCTGCTGTCATATCTCCTTCATAACTGCACGTAAGATCATGCTCTTCTGCATCTGCCAGGTATCCGGTCGGCGGAGTAATCTCTTTGACATAATATTTGCCAAGATATAAGCCATCTACAAAAGCCTGTCCTTTGTCATCTGTTGTAAGAGAAGCTACCTGTTCTCCTGCTTTATAAATAGTTCCCGTTGCTCCATCCGGATGCACGATATCCTCACGGGCATACAGACCATAAACTGCACCTTTCAGTGTGGCATCTCCCTGCGGTACTGCTTTTCCTGTCTCTTTATCCACTTTATAAAGATTGATCTTTGCTGTCACACGGTCATTACTGAAGGTATGGGCAAAAGATACGGTTGCTTCTTTATCATTGGTGTAAGAAAACTTGAACGTATACACATCTTCTATATTTCTTACATAACCTTCCGGCGCCTGATCTTCTTTTACTGAATAGGAATATCCAATCGGAAGATCTGCTGTGAATTTTGCAGTTCCATCTTCGCCAGTAGTTGCTTTCTCAATCAGTGTTCCTTTTTTCACAACAGCTGTTCCGTCTGCATTTCTGATGTCATCGGATGCATACAGAGCAAAAATTCCGCCTTTCAGTGGTTTCTTGGTGTCTTTATCCTGTTTTTCTACGGAAACATCTGCTTTCTGTCTCTCGTTGTTAAAAGTCACATCTGCAAACACAACTTCTTTATTCTGTCCGGCATAAGTCAGAGTCACTGACTTTTCTTCACTGCCGTTATAGAAATTGTCCGGTGCTTTTGCTTCTTTTACCACATAGGTTCCAAGATGCATGTTTTTCAGTGTGACAGAACCATTCTCACCTGTTGTCAGATTTTCTTTTACCAAGTCACCTTTGCTGTACACTTTTGTTCCATAAGCCGTTACAATATCTGCTCCGGCATACACGTTATATACTGCATTTTTCTGTCTGCGGTTTTCATACTGAAATACCGTTCCATTTTCACTGACCTCTGCTCCGGTAAGAACCTGTCCTTCTTTATAAATGGTAAGCTCTGCCAGCTGCTCCTTGTTTTCCACGGTTACAGATGAGGTCTTACTTGCTACCAATTTTACATTTGTTGCCGTTGCGTTTACTACATATCCCTGTGGTGCTGTGATCTCTTTCAGATAAACGGTATCCTGTGTCTTAATGATCGTAACAGAGGATTTTCCATTCTTATCTGTTGCCGGCATCTGAGTAATCAGCTTTGTGCAAGCCTCATCGCTGTAAACGCCAAATACTGCGCCTGCAAGATTGACATCCGCTGTATCGTCTTTCTTTACGATTTCGATCGTAGCCTGTTCAATCCAGGACACCTTTAAGCTTACATATTTTTCATCAGCAACACCTTCTCCAAATACAAATGCCAGATCCTGAACACTTGCATTCGTAGTCAGTTTATATGCTGAGTAATCTTTTGTAATACTTCCCTTCATCTTTGTAGAAAAAGTAGCACTTACATCTTTTGTCTGTGTCAGAGGCGCTGAAAGATAAAACGTGGTTCCTCCTCCAATTGTTACGCTTGCACCTGCCGCACTTACATTTCCAGTAGATACATTATGGAGCTTTACTCCCTTTGGTAAGTCCATTGTAATTTTCTGCTGGGAAGATGCGTTGAACTGAATGTTCTCCGTTCTCTGAACATTTCCATCTACATAAGCTTTTACATTCGGTTTTGAAAATGACATCGCTACATCTGGTATTTCCGGCTTATTCACACAATAATTATAAAGCTCTTTTGCCAAAGCCTCGCCTGTAGCATTTGTTCCATAGAATGCATCACTGCTTCCATTGGCATAAGATGCAGCCATGTGAATAATGATGAATCTTTTTCCTTCTGAGAAATCCGTGTGTTTATTCGCAAAAAAGCTTTCGCTCCCTGCGGCATCTGTACCGTAATAACACACTTTTGCTAACGCCTGATTGTCCCCAATCTTTGTGATTGTATAATTTCCGGATCCTGGTCCAGGTTTTGCTGGCTGTACACAATACGCAGTTGCTCTGACGCTTCCGTAGCTGATATAGTACGGCTCTGTCAGATAGGTTCCAAGATTATAATCTGCATATCTATACAGAGGTCCTTTTTCGATTGTTACCTGCTGTGTACTTCTTGCTGAATAAGCCGAAACTGCTTCAAATGTTGCAATCTCTCCTTCTTCCATAGAATCAAGATCCACACCTTCGTCTCCTGCCTGTTCCAAAACATCATGAAGCTCTAACCCTGATTCTTCATCATAGGTATCCTGATTCTGTGCCTGCTCTACCAAATCATCAAATTCATCAGCGTCAATATCGGTAATCTCCGATTCTGCTTCTGAATCCTCCGCTTCTTCTGTCTGCTGTTCACTGCCAGCTGTTTCGGATTCGGTCACTGCTTCACTCACTGCCACCTCTGTCTGAGTTTCTGTTGCTTTCTCACGCACAATCAGTTTTCGGCTGATTTGGTACTTCGGATGCTCCTGATTTACCGGTTCCACATAATAGACCGCTTTGTAAGTGTCCACATGATCTGTCGTAAAATCTTCATTCTTGTCATTCTTTGCTTCCTCAAATGTGACTTTAACCTTGTTATCATCCTTGATTTCCAGTCCTGTAAAGTCTGATTTCACATCAAATACACTGCCTGTTTCAATTTCATAATCTTTGGCAGTCACCACCTCATCTTCATCCAAAAGGTCTTTCACTTCCTCATAAAGTGGAGGTTTTTCCTCTGGCTGGATCTCCGCTGCATATGCCGTCATCGGAGACAGCACTGTACTAAGCATTGTCATGCCTGCCAGCAAGCCAGATACTACTTTTCTAAAATTACCTTTTTTCTTCATGCTAAGGTCCTCTCTTTCATAATATTTGTATTAAAACAGACAGTCCTTAGACTGCCTGCAATACACTACTTATCGTTGTGGAAAAATAAGATTGAACTGTACATTTCCCTCTCCGGGATCGACCATCTCCACAGTTGCTTCATACTGTCTCCCTGTTTTTCTGGATACCAGATCCTTATAATGGATTTTTCCTTTAGACAGGAACTTCTTTGCTGCCACCTTATCCATCTTTTTTCCCTGGCTTGCAAGAAATTTATCATTTTTCCATAAGGTAAAAGCACAGTTCCGATCAGAACAGTAAAAATTTATTTTTCCTTCCCTGACATCTGCTCCACAGCGGGGACATTTGCCAATGACTTCTCCTTTTGCCTTTCCCTGAAACTGATTTTTCTTCTCTTCTGAAATCCCCTGATACCTGGCAACCAGTTCCTGCATCAGCTCTGTAATCCCATTTAGGAATTCATCTGCTGTCTCTGTATTCTGGGCAATATGATTCAATGCCATTTCCCACTCTGCGGTCATCTTCGGAGATTTAATCTCATCCGGTAGAACCGTAATCAGCACATTTCCATCATCTGTCGGCACCAGATTTTTCTTTTCCCTTTTCACAAAGCCAGACTGAATCAGTTTTTCAATGATTGCTGCCCTTGTTGCAGGAGTACCAAGTCCTTTCTTTTCTGTATCTTCGGTCAGCTCTTCATTCCCTGCACGTTCCATCGCAGAAAGCAGGGTATCTTCTGTGTACTGTTTCGGTGGCTGTGTAAAATGCTCCGATACAAAAGAATCACAGGGACCATAATGCTTGCCTGCCCAGATATCCAACTCCGGCTCTTCTTTTTCTGCAATGATTCCAAAGAACTGTTTCAGTTTTTTCTCAATTGTCTTGAACCCTTCCTGTTTTGTTTTCTTTGCATTGAGATAAAACGTATGATAATTGCAGGTAATCTGACATTTATGACTCTCATAAATATAAGGATCTGCAGTTGCTGTCAGAACCCTGGCACTGATCAGATACAAAATCTTGCGGCTTCGTTCTTTCAGTTCACCAATATCTGCTTTGGCTACTTCCATGGTTGGGATAATTGCATGGTGATCAGATACTTTCTTTGAATTTAATACCTTACTCACGTCCGGCTGATATTCCAGCCCTTCGGCATAGGGCATTTTCCCAAGTAACATCTGAATCAGAGTTTCTGTGCTTTCTCCCATCTCATCTGTCAGATACTGGCTGTCTGTTCTCGGATAAGTGACAAGTTTCTGCTCATACATCTCTTGCACGGCATCCAATGTCTGTTGAGCGGTATAGCCAAACATTCTGTTTGCTTCCCTCTGCAGAGTGGTCAAATCATAAAGCTTCGGAGGACGGACCGTTTTCTCTTTCACATCATCCTTCTCCACTTCGCACATCCGCTCTAGGCAGTCCTCAGCCACTTTATCTGCATCCTCTTTTTTCTGAAAATGCTCCGTGACTGCATCCATATCATCAAACTTGATATGAGCCATATAATATTTTTCTTTGGTAAATTCCTTGATCTTCTGATTTCGATCCACGATCATGGCAAGTGTTGGTGTCTGTACTCTTCCAACTTTCAGATTCTGGTTATACAGAACGGAAAAAAGACGGCTCGCATTGATTCCCACCAGCCAGTCAGCCTTTGCCCTGCAAAGTGCTGACTGATAGAGACTGTCATAACACGAACCGTCTTTTAATGACGCAAATCCATCTTTAATTGCCTGTTCTTCCATAGATGAGATCCAGAGTCGCTTCATCGGCTTTTTACATCCTGCCTGCTCATACACCAGACGGAAGATTAACTCTCCTTCACGTCCTGCATCAGTAGCACAGATCACTTCATCTACATTGGAATCTCTCATCAGTTTTTTCAAGATTCCGTACTGCTTCTTTGTTCCATCCAAAACCTTGTGTCTCCAGCATTCCGGCACAATCGGCAGATCTTCATATCTCCATTTTTTATATTTTTCATCGTATTCCGATGCATCGCATAATCCAACCAGATGTCCTACGCACCAGGAAACGATATAACCGTTTCCCTCCACGTAGCCATCTTTTCTTGTTCTGGCTACAAGCACGGAAGCCAGTGCCATCGCAACCGATGGCTTTTCTGCAATCACTAATTTCATTTACTCCTACTCCTCTTCTTCATCTTCCAGTACATCATCATTGAAATCTTCATCTCTCAGGATTTCCGGTTCTGCACTTTCTTCCTGCTCATCTGCATCGTCTACTTCCCGTTTTTCTGACTCTGAATCTTCGGATTCATCTTCATCCTCTTCCATCTCATCCTCGTCATCATATTCATGCTTTGGTTTATAGACTTTGAAGTAATATCCTCCTGCCGCAGCTCCGACTGCAACCAGTACGATCAAAAGATACGTTCCAAATGAACTTTTATCTTCCGGCATCTGGATGTCATCCTCTACCTTATCTTTCTCGGATGACTCTGTCGTTTCCGGTTTTTCTTCCTCTGCTTTTTTCTCTGGTTCTGCATAAACAGTATCTACTTCCGGAAGTGTCACTGAATTAGAAAGTGTGAAGTTCATCAGATCTTTCTCACTGACTTCGGTAAGGAAATACACATTATCCTGAGATTTTGAATTATCAATAATCAGATAGAAAATCTTACCACTCTTCGTTGAAATGGTATAAAACTCTTTTGTTCCTTCCGTAGCTGTTTTTGTAACGGATTCTGCCGTCTCGCCTTCTTTATTAAGCTGTTTCTCAATACCTGTTACTGTCCGATCATCCACGGTCCCTTTTGCATCTGTCGGCTCAGAAGCCTGTGCATCCTGCGGAAGCGGAGAAGTCGTTGTTTTCTCAGTTCCCGTTGCATCTGCACTGGTCGTAGTTGCCATTGCACCATTGCTGTCACTGGAAGTTTTCTGTTTCTCTGCCTGCTTCTTTGCCCATTCATAGTAAGGATTCTGCAACACATACTTTTCAGAAGTATTTCCAGCACCGTCTGTTACCGTAATCTCAATCTGTTTTGTAGTAAAATCTTTCTGTGTCAATTGCACTCTCAGCATTCCATCCTTCAAGTCTGTATAAGTGGTGCCATTAACTGTTACTGCAGTAATCCCTGATACTGTATCATTCCCCTGAATCGTCAGCACACCATCTGTCAGGGAAGCAGAGAGTGTAGGCTTTTCCGTGTCATAACACTTAATAGAGCGATTCTGCTCATAGACCTTCCCCTCACCATCTGTAACACGCACATACACTGTCTGATTTCCAGTGATCGTGATACTTCCACTTCCGGTTACATCCTGCCAGCTTCCATCTTTTCCTGCTTTTGCTTCAATCTTTGCTATTGAGAAACCTTCCGGCATATGACTGGCATCTACCGTAACAGCAATGGTTGTTTCTCCCTGTTTCCAGCCATCCGGTTTCTCAATCGTGATTGCAGGCGTGGTATTCTCAGCTGCATAAGCAGTCTGTGTCTGGAGCAAAGGTGTTGTCAGGCAAAGAAATGTCGTTGCTGCAAGCAAGCTCTTTTTTACCCTGCTTTTAGTAATTGTTCTCTTCTTCTGTTTCATTTTTTCCAGATTCATCATCGGCTTTTGTTTCCTCCTTCTGTATTTCTACCCTGCCGGGCAGTTCATTTTTCATTCTCTTTTTGAAAGCTTCCAATTCCGGAATACTCATATCCATTGCACGGATAATTCTTACAATTTCCAGATTTTCCGCTTCTGTTTTTGCAATCTCCGCAGCCTTGAACCGCTTTAAATCTGCTTCATATCTAGCTTTGGAAGCTTCCATTTTCTCTTTGGCTTTCTCATAATCTGCCGTAGCTTTTTCAAGACTTTTCATCGGTTCTCCTTTCCGGACGGCTGATGCAGCCGCCCTTTTTTCTTACCATCGTCCAAATCCATAGAAATGGCTCTGCCAGTATGGGGAATTGATGGACGTATACTGCACCGGATGTCCACAATGGATCATCTGACCATTGCCTACATAGATTCCGATATGCGTTACCGGCTCCCCTGCGTCGTAAGTTCCAGTAAAGAAAATCAAATCTCCCGGCTGCGCCTCCGACTGGGATACTGGTGTACAAATGTTGTACAGTCCCTGTGCTGTTAATCTTCCTGTATTCCTTACACCAGAGTTTGTCAGACAGTAGCTTACAAATCCGGAACAATCGAATCCACTTGGGGAATATCCACCCCACACATACGGTGTTCCGAGATATTTTGCCGCTTCTTCTAGTAATCGCTGTGCCGCTTCACTGGTGTATTCATTGCCACCAAAACTGGAACCTTCTCCTGTTTCCAGATAAAAGATCGGGTTCAACCGTTCTCCATTTTTTAACAGTTCAATATGAAGATGGCTTCCTGTCGAATTTCCAGTGTTTCCTACCAGACCAATTTCATCACCTTTGCTAACAGATGCTCCTGCAGATACGCTCCGGCTACTAAGGTGTGCATAGCGAAGCTCATAACCTTTGCTGTCTTTGATAATGACGTAATTTCCATAGCTGTCATTATAAGCAGAAGTTGTAACCGTTCCGGTCAGCCCTGCCATTACTTTTGTCCCTTCCGGTGCTCCGATATCCATACCATTATGAAGCTGATTTGCTCCTGATATTGGATGAATCCTGTATCCATAATAGCTGGTCACACTGGAATACCAGTTAAAATCAACCGGTGTTGCAAACATCTGCAAGTTGCCTTTTGTATCGTTGTAGGCACTGAACAGTTCTTTCTGGAAAAATCCCAGCCTTTCCTGACAGATTGACATCAGGTTTCCACTATTTAAGGTGACATTCAGTACATCTACATCTCTGGTCCTGGTCACTTCCACTTCCTGACTTCCATTATCATCTGCCAGATAACATTCCCATGTCTGATGTCCATGTGCAGATGCTGCCGCATGACTGTCATAATAGACATCAAACTGTACACCGTATCTTGCGAAAGCTCCGGTATCTTCTACAATATATTCGACACCATTCATAACTACCTTTGTTCCCATTGGTACAAACGGATTGGAAGCATCTACCGCTAAGGTATGATTGGCAGTTGGATATGCTCCACTGGCAGTCGGTCCTCCGCTCCAAACACCACAACAGATCGGACAGTTACAATATCCGCTTGTTACAACCTGTCCCAACGATTCTCCAACTCTTACTGTTGCTGTCTCTGTCACAGTTTCATTGACTGCTTCAGTAGTCAGATGATATTGCTCTGCAAACAATGCATCCAGTTCAGGCTTGACCTGTTCAAAAGTAAACTCCTCATACTTTGCTGACAGATAACTGATTAGGATAAACGGATCATGCTCAATAGGTCCGATGTTATATCGGTATTCCTCATGTCCCGGTTCTTCAGACTCCATGTTGTTAATCCGCTCCTGCAGATTAGCTTCCAGCTGTGTATAATACAGTTCCGCTTCCCGGATTGCTTGATCCGATGACAGATAACTGGTTCCCGTGTAAGTGATCACATTTTGTAAAAACACTGCAGAGCATGACGTGACATTCGTTATAATCAGAAACATCAATCCGATCAGAACTGCCACACTGATATACACCTTCCGGTTTTCTTTAAAGAAGTTGGTGACTTTGCCGCCAATCTTCTTGATATAATCAATCGTACCTTTTGTAGCTGTACCTACGGTCTGTTCACTTCGCTTTGCTTTGGCATAATCCCGTTTGATCTGTTGCTTCTGAATCTGTTTTTTTAGCTTCTTCTGCTCCTGACGGGCTGCCGCCTGTGTCTGTTTCTCTGCCTGTCTTTCCAGTCTGCTTCTCTTTCTGGAAGCCCTCTGTTTCCTTCGTCTGGCACTTCTCTGTTCCAGCCGGTAAATACCTTCGCAGCCTTCTTCCAACTTATGGGCACCTTCTACTGCCGCATTATCGTCTTCATTTTTACTGATCTCACGGTGCAATGCTACGGAAGTTGCACTTCCTGCTTTCTTAACAACAAAGGCTTTTTCTGTTTTCACAGATTCCACTTCGCCAAACTTCAGGCGGGATTTCTTCTTTCCAGAACCCTCTCCTTCATTTGCCTGATAAACCTGTGCCTTCTTGGAATGCTGCTTTGCTTCCTTTTTCTTTCTTGCTTCCTCATAAGAAAACTTTTTGGCTTTTTCCTTCTGTTTCTGATGACGGAAATTGACTCCATCCGTATCCATCTGGTTCAATTTCTCCATATCTTTGTCATTTTTCACAGAAGCACCAGTCTCTTCATAAGCAAATTTCAGACGCTGTTTCTGCTTTGGTTTCTTACTTCCACCATTCTTCTTACTCCGGCTGTCTCCTCTGTTTTCTGAAAGATCCGCACGTTTTTCTTTCAGTCTCCCTGACTGGCTGGCTTCAGATTTTTCCGCAAATCTTGATTCTTTTCTATTCTCAGCACGGATTCTTTTCCGGTTTTGTTGCTTTCTATTTTGTCCAAAATCCTCACTTTGGTTCTCCGTTCGCATCAGTTCCGGTGCATCCCTGGATTTTTGCACAGAGGGACGGATATTTTTCCCACTCCGCTTAGACTGGCGGGGAGACTTATCCACAAGGTTTTCTGCTTTTTCCCCCTGTTTTATTCCCATCTGCACATCACTGGCACGGTTACTGACACGAACAGAAGATTTATCCGTCAGGTTTTCTTCCACCAGACCATCTTTGGTCATCTTCTGGACCTTCTTATCCCTGACTTTCATTCTCTGTTCTGCCACTGATTACTCCTCCTTCTTCGGATACCCTTTCCCTGCCTGTAATAAACAGAGAAAAGCGATGCCAAAAACAGCACCGCCACTAAAAGTTAATACATATGAAATTGCTCGTAACATGGTCTTCTCCTTTGATTTAACCTGCTTCGGAAGTTTCCTCCAAGCGGGTTGTCATGATTTTATAGAGGGAATTCTTCGGGAATCTGTCTACGAATGGAATAATGACATTTCCATAGAACAGAAGTCCTTCCCCCTCATTACTGTTGGTTACATAGGACAGCTGGGTTGGTGAGATATTCAGCTGTTTTGCAAGAATCTGCCGGTCACCGGAAGCCTGGTTGAGCATATAAATAAAATCTGAATTTTCAAATATATTCTCTATCTCCCTGGAAGACAACAAATCCTTAATATTCTGGGTGATACCAGTTGGAATACCACCCCATTTACGAAATCTCTTCCAGATTTCCACACTATAAGCTGCAGTCTGCTCTTCCTTCAAAAGAAGATGGAACTCATCCACATAGTATCTGGTGGACTTATGGGCAGAACGGTTCATCGTTACCCTGTTCCAGACCTGATCCTGGATTACGAGCATCCCAATCTTTTTCAGCTGTTTGCCAAGTTCTTTGATGTCAAAGCAGACAATACGGTTATTGATATCCACGTTCGTCTGATGGTTAAATACATTCAAAGAACCTGTAACATAGATCTCCAATGAAGTGGCCAGTCGCTGTGCTTCTGGCTCTTCCTGTTTTCTCAGAAGGTTGTATAAGTCCTCCAGGATTGGCATCTTCTCCGGTATTGGATCGGCAAGGTATTCCTGATATACTAACCGAACACAACGGTCAATAATCGTTTTTTCTACCGGCTCCAGTCCATTCTTTCCGCCAACAATCAACTCACACAGAGATAAAATAAAATCTGCTTTTAATGACAGCGGATTGTCTTCCTCGGAATAATTCAGGTTCAGATCCATCGGATTGATATACTGGTCAGATACCGGTGAAACCCGAACCACCTGTCCATGCAGCGCCTGCACAAGTGCCGAATACTCGGCTTCTGGATCGCAGACAATGATATCGTCTTCCGTAATCAGAAAACAGTTCGTAATTTCCCTCTTTGCTGAAAATGACTTACCAGAACCTGGTGTACCAAGAATCAGTCCATTTGGGTTCTTCAGGCGTTTCCGATCAACCATGATCATGTTATTGGATAACGCATTCAATCCATAATAAAGAGCTTCCCCTTCCTGAAACAGTTCCTGTGTCGTAAATGGCACGAAGATCGCTGTTGAAGATGTGGTAAGCCCTCTCTGAATTTCAATTCGATTGACTCCAAGCGGAATACAGGACATGAGTGCTGCTTCCTGCTGATAATCCAGCTGTTTTAAGGAACAGTTATATTTCTGTGCGATCCCCTGGACCTGGAAAATATTATTATCCAGCTTCTGACGCTTCTTTGCGGTATTCATTACCAGAACTGTCACAAGGAACATTCTCTCATTTCTGGACTGCAGATCTTCCAGCAGATTCTTTGCCTCTTCGCCATAAGTCACAAGGTCCGATGGAAGCACGTCCATATCATAACCGGAACGTACCGCACGCTTCTGCTCTTCGATCTTCATCTTATCAAGATCAGAAATCTTACTCTTGATCATCTTGATTGCTGAACTCTGATCAATGGACTGGATATGAATGTTGACATTGATGCTGTCATCCACATCCAGAAAATCTGCAAGCATCCGGTCTGTCAGCTCCGGTGCAAGAATCTGAAGGTAACTCACACTTCCCATCGTTCTTCCCATCAAAAATGTCTGATTCTTGGAAAAGTTAAAGGAAGTCGGTGCAATAAAATCTTTGGTCTTTAATCCGGTTTCCGGAAGCATCTTGTACTGGAACTTAAATGGTTCAATCCGATCCTGGTTGAACACATGATACAGAATCTCCAGCCTTTCCAGTCCATTCAAAGAATGTGCCTGTGCTCCCAGAACCTTAAAGTTATTTAAGATATCTGTTTCGATTCTTTCAAGCCTTGGTCTTGCTACCTTCAGACTTTCTGCTTCAATTCCAAAAGTGATATACTTCGTCTTTACCAGACCATTATTTCCTTTGGAAAGCTGATTTTTCAGCATAGTACGGTATTCTTCACGAATGGCATTAAAGTCATCCGTCTGATCCGGAATGTCAATGCTTTTCTCAAATTCTGCCACATCCACCTGCTGATTGATAAAGGACAGCTGCACACTGATGGAAGAATCAAAGTAATTTAAAAAATCACAGTAATTCTCAAATATCGTGGTCTTATCCTCATTTAAAGCAAGCTGATAATTGATGTCATAAAACTGAATCGTCTTGGAGAAAAAGGTCTTTGTCACCTGGCAGATACCATCCTGCAGCATCCGAATATACGGAATACTCTGCTGTGCAGTTGTAGGAATGCCTTTCTGTTTCCTACGGTCCCGTTCCTGTTTCTTTTTACGCTTTTCCTGTTCTCTTTCTTTTCTGCTTTTTTTGTTTCTTCTTTCCTGACGGTTTCTTTTTTCCGCCAGGGACAGACGCTCCTGCTGAGCCTCCTGCTTTGTCTTTTTTGCCATCCGGCACACCCTCCTTTTTTACAAGGGTGGAAATCTCCTGATAAAAATTTTCTGTCTTATATGGTCTTACTGCCGGACAGATAAACTTCTGTCGAATGATATTTGCCACCACTTTTTCAAAGGGAAGCCCGTCTTTTTCATACATTGCCATGAAGAAAAACGGAAGCATGACCGTTACCATCAAAATGGCAGCGATACTGGAACCGATTGGTTTTCTCATGAACAGATAAAACGGAATTCCCACAACTGCGGCAAGTGAAAAGAAAATCAACTGCCGCTTTGTCAGATTTAACGCTACTTTTGTTTTGACCTTGGTAAGGTCTTTTGGTACTGGTACATACGCCATGGTATGCGCTCCTTTCCTGCCCGTTAGTGGGCATTGAATATCGATTTGCTAAGGCTTCCGGTCTTGAATAATGAAAATGCAAGAATCACGGTATAAGCCGCTACTGAAAACATTGCTGCATGAAGGTCACTGGATATGGTCATTGCATTTACTAAAACTGCATAAATTCCCACACAGACCATCATGAAGAATCCCTGAAATGCCAGTGCGAACAAGCCTTTTAAATAGTTGTTTCCGATATTGCCCCATTCCTTATTGGTCATGGTGGCAAACGGAATTGGTGCTATGGAAGTATAAAGGTAAATCTCTATCATTCTTCCGTACAAAATAACGGTTATGATGATCGAAAGAATCCGCATGGTAATACTGATCAGCAGCGTTTCCATGGATAGCAGGAACAAATCCCCTAACTCCATATCCTCCAGGGCATCCACAATTCGTGTAATTGCTTCTGTTGCATCCACCGCAGTGTTTCCTGATATCACCCCGGCGGCATTGTTGACCACATGCTGGCCAACGTCAAAGACCGCCATCGTGATATTGAACGTATTTGTCACCAGATAAATGGCTACATACGCTTTGAAGATCCAGAGAAAAATATTGTAAGTCTCAAATTCATGGAAATTGTTTTTCTGTGTTACCATCGTGATCAATTCATAGCACAGGACAAAGGTGATGATCAGTCCCGCAATGGGGACGATCACCGTTTGGGATATATTCTGGATCAGATTAAAAATCCCTGCATTCCATCCCTGCGGTGTCTGTCCCACCTGCCCGGCTATGGTTCCCACCTGCTCATTGACAGACGTGAACATGTTATCCAAACATGACTTGATAAGTCCAATCAGGATATCCTTTATCGCTTCCGTAATTCTCTCAATGATGGTGTTCATCTACCACTCCTCTTAAGAGAACAATGTTGCCAGCTGTGGAATCAGGGTAGTTCCCAGCAGCATGATTCCGGCACCAGCCATCAGCTGTTTGATGCCCTGGCTCTTAGTTCATGTGAGATAAAGAAGTAAAAGAAGTGTAAAAAATTTTGCCGTTCCTATCCGGTAAGAGAACCGGACAGGGCGGGCATTAGTCGGGCAGTTCTACCTTGCCGACAAAAGAATAATAGATTTCAATTTCCTGTCTGCGTAACTTCCCCCGGCGTTTCCCGTCAAGGGCAACGCTTTCGTGGATAACGATTTTCTCCACAAACTCCCGCAGCAGGGTTGGGGTAAGTTCTTCAAAACTGGTGTGCCTGCGAACCACTTTCATAAACTTTTCTGCGTTTTCAGCGGCTTCCTGCGACTTGGAAAGTTCCGCCTGCAACCCGGCAGCACGTTCTTTCAGTTCTTTCTGCTCGGCTTCATAGTCTGCCGACAGTTCCGAAAAACGCTCGTCCGATATGCGCCCGGTCACGCTGTCCTCATACAGCCGCTTAAAGATAGCGGAAAGTTCGCTGATACGCTTCTGTGCCGTTTCCAGTTCCTTTTTCCTTGCGGCGTTCCTGCGCCTGCCCCCGTCCTCGTTCTGCTCCACAAGCAGCTTCATAAAGCGGGCTTCATGCTTTGCCGCATAGCTGGTAATCTTTCTAAGGTTTTCGGTCACTCCGGCGGTCAAAAGCTCGGTGCGGATAAAGTGCGCCGTACAGTCGGCGGTGCGCTTCTTGTAGCTGCCGC